>Ga0308166_1000086_pt1 | contig 214813 bp, 184 predicted proteins | sample PhyCR2_2_FD_202137 | JGI IMG/M metagenome (GOLD analysis project Ga0308166, IMG submission 202137) | Phyllosphere microbial communities from UC Gill Tract Community Farm, Albany, California, United States - DLSLCC.R2 | ecosystem: Host-associated > Plants > Phyllosphere > Unclassified | place...
CACCTGTTTTTTCTGTGTTTTTTTGTGCTTCATTCCGATGCGCCTGAAAAGCTCCACTGCTGTGCATAAAGCTATGTCAGATCTTCGGAATTGAAGACTTGCTTTTTGAACAATATTAATTAATGTAGTATTGGTAAAATCATAAAAAATTATGATATAAAATATTTTAATGAAATAAATACTCGCTTTTTTTTATCATAAGTTCTGTTATGATTACAATTTGACCCTTTTTCTGATACAAATAGATCCGTAGTTTGGCAAGTCTTTATTGTTAATTTGTTCCCTGTCTTTAAGTTTTTTCTAATAGACAAACCAGCTTATTAACTAATACCTAACCTAACCAAATTATGAATGAAAAAAAAGGAATGCGATGCATTAAAAAGCACATTTACAGTCTTTTTAATACAGGCATTATTATAGCGATGCTATTTTATGCCGGGCTGATACAAGCCCAAAATTCTGCCCCCCTTAAAATTATAGGCATTGTTACTTCCCAAACAGACGGCCAGCCTCTTTTTGGTGTTAATGTCCACCTTAAGGGAACAGATCAAAAAACGACATCAGATACTGATGGAGGTTTTACTGTCACTGCCAGAATCGGTGAAACGATTGTCTTTAGCTATCTGGGTTTTGTCAAGCAGGAAGTAAAAATTACTGATCAGCAGCTTACAGTCCAATTGATAGAGGATTTAAAAGCATTAAACGAAGTTGTAGTAATCGGATATGGAAAAGCGAAACGAAAAGATCTTACAGGATCCATTTCATCTATCAGCGGAGATGAGCTTCGCAGGACACAGCCTGTTACTTTTGACCAGGCACTCCAGGGTAAAGTTGCCGGTGTAGTAGTACAGCAGACCTCAGGGCAGCCTGGAGGAGGTGTAAACATACAGATACGCGGTATGTCTTCATTTGGAAGCAGCTCACCTCTTTACGTAATTGACGGGGTAATCATTGGTCAGAATTTTGATGGGGGAAATGGAACAAATCCATTAGCTACTATAAGCCCCTCAGATATTGAATCAGTTGATGTTTTAAAGGATGCTTCGGCAACAGCAATTTATGGTTCACAAGCTACAAATGGTGTAATTGTAATCACTACAAAAAGAGGCAGGGAAGGGGCTCCTAAAATAACATATGAATTTTCAACAGGATATCAGGAACTTATTAAGCAGTATCCTACCATGGATTTAAGGGAGTATGCTGCTTTTATAAATCAGAGAGCCGCTGTCTGGGGATTCGATGACAGACCTGAATTTGCCAATCCAAATTATCTGGGGCAGGGTACCAACTGGCAGAAGGAATTGTTCCGCAGGGCTCCAGTCAAAAATCATGTACTTACTTTAAGCGGAGGCAATGAAAAGACCCAATATCTGCTTTCAGGTTCATATTTTAACCAAGAGGGAATAGCTTTAGGTTCAGAGTTTGCCAGAACATCAGTAAGACTAAACCTGGACAATAAAACAACCAGCTGGCTGAAAATAGGTACCAGTTTACAGCTTACGCACATTGATGAGAATGTGAATTCTACAGGATCAAATGTTATTCAGGAGGCATTGAGCCAGACACCAGATATCCCGGTTAGAAATGCTGACGGAAGTTTTGCTGGTGAAGAAAGCAGTGAAGGATGGATTGCAAAACGTGTAAATCCATATGCGCTGGCACTCATTAATAAAAATAACCCAAAGAGAAATCAGCTTTTTGCTAATTTTTATGCCGATATAGCCTTTACAAAAGACCTATCTTTCCGAAATGAGCTGTCAGGTAATTTTTTATATAAGACAGAAGACAGGTTTAGTCCCACTTATAAATTTGGACTTGCTGAAAAGCTTACAAATGAGGCCTCTTATTCTTACAGCCAAGATTATTTTACAACATTCAGAAGTTTTCTCACCTATTCAAAAGTTATCAAGAAGTATAATTTTAATGTTTTGGCTGGGCATGAAGCACAGCTGACACAGTTTGAAAATGTTTCAGCAGGAAGAAGAAATTTTATTTCCAATAATGTTACCAATATAGGAAGCGGTGATCTTACTACAGCTACCAATGGAGGAACTAGAGGAGACAGTGCACAGGAATCCTATTTTGGACGTTTAAATCTTATCTATAATGACAAATATCTTTTTACTGCCAATGTACGTGCTGACGGCTCTTCCAAATTTGCACCAGATAACCGATGGGTAACTACATACTCTGGAGCATTTGCATGGAAATTAAACAACGAGAAGTTTCTCAAAGGTTCAAAGACCATTAACGAATTGAAGTTAAGGACAGGATATGGTCTTACTAATAATCAAAATGTGAGAAACAATGCCTATTTGTCAACCTTAGAATCTGTATCAACAGGATTATCTGGTAACGCACAAATGACAACCAATATTGCAAATCCTGCAGTTGAATGGGAAAAAACAAAATACGGCAATATTGGAATTGATGCAGCGCTGTTTGGATGGAGGCTCAATTTATCGGTTGATGTTTACAACCGCATGACCGACGGGCTGCTCATGCAGATTCCTCTTCCATTGTATTCAGGAACCATTGTGGGTTATTCGCCTGGTGCCATCAATGCACCTTATGTAAATATTGGAGCAGTTCGCAATACAGGTATAGATCTCCATCTGAACTCAAGAAATATAGTACGAACAGATTTTACCTGGTCTTCTGATTTTACGTTATCCCATAATAAAAACAAAGTCCTAAAATTAAACACAGACGGTGCTTTTCTTCCAGGTTATTTGGGAGGTGATGTTGTGTCCAGAACTGTTGTGGGCGGTTCAATAGGGTCGTTCTACGGTTATAAAGTAGATGGTGTATTCGCGACAGCAGAAGATTTTAAAAACCATGCTCTGCCAACTAATACAGATGGTACGGTACTGCCGATTACCCCTAATTCGGGAGGAGTATGGTATGGGGATCTTAAATTTAAGGACCTTAACGGTGATGGTGTGATTACTGAAAAAGATCAGACATTTTTAGGATCGCCAATTCCTGATTTTCAGTTTGGTCTGGGAAATACTTTTACCTATAAAGGATTTGATTTGAATATTTTCTTTAGTGCCAATCTTGGTAGTGAAGTGGTAAACGGTATGAGAATCAATGGCGATAATCCACTAACCAATAATGGTTATTTGAAATCTTTGAAAGATCACGCTGTATTGGCTTTAATTGATCCTAATGGTTCGGCTTCTGATGTGAATAATGTGTATGTAACCAATCCACAGACTACTATAGTGGGGCTCAAAAACAATGACAGTAATAGAAATAATCGTTTTTCTGACCGATATGTAGAGAATGGCTCGTTTTTGAGGTGCAAGAATATGACTTTAGGCTATTCTTTTCCTGTAGAACTCATTAAAAAAATACGTATGAGTTCACTTAGGCTTTATGTGAATGTAAGCAATCCTTTTCTAATCACAAGTTATAGAGGTATGGATCCTGAAGTCGGGTCATGGAATCCTTTGCAGGCAGGAATTGATAATGGCTTTTATCCACAGTCCCGCACGTTTACATTTGGAATTAATCTAGGATTAACTAATTAAAAATGAAAAAAAACACTACTATGGGAGCAACTTATAGAAATATCATTTTAAGCCTGCTTGTTTCAGCGGTGCTTGTCGGATGCCAGGACGATTTTCTTGACCGTCCATCACAGTCTGAAATAAGCACAGAGAACTTTTACCAGACCAAGGAAGAACTTCGTTTAGCTACCGCGGCATTATATGGCGGCAAAATATGGGCACAATGGAATAATACCGCATATCTGCCTTTAGGAGATATTTTAAGCGGTAATCTTATTCTTCAATATCAGGGTTCTGATCTTGTGCAGCTCAATACTTTTACCCTTTCTGGATCTAATGCACGATTAACAACCGGCTGGACAGCACTTTACATTATAGTGGCACATTGCAATGCAACTATTAATGCTATTAATGATAAAACACCATCAACAGTATCGGCAGCAGATAAAAATGGGGCTGTGGCAGAAGCAAGATTTATACGTGCTATGGCCTATTATCATTTGGCAATGCTTTGGGGTGAGGTGCCAATTATAGAAGATAATACCAAACTGATAAAATCACCTCTAGTCAATAAAAATAAAATAGAGGATGTGTACAGATTTGTAATCGAAGATTTGACTTTTGCAGCAGAAAACCTGCCTAAAACCGATCAGCCAGGACGGGTTACATCATGGTCGGCTAAGGGAATGTTAAGCAAGGTATGCCTGACCAGAGCAGGTGTAGGTGAGACAGGAGGAAGCCGTAACCAGGAATATTTGAATCTGGCCAAATCCTATGCAAAAGATGTTATTGAAAACAGCGGACTAAGCCTGCTTCCTAATTATGGAGATCTTTTTAAAACCAAATTTAATGATAATCAGGAATCTCTTTTCGCGCTGCAGTGGTCTGCCACTACTGAGTGGATGCAAGGAAACCATTTGCTGACCTACTCTCCGAGCAATGATATAAATCCTCAAAAAGGGGGCGCTTGGGGTTCTCCCGGTGTTAGTTACGATTTGTATTTAGCATACGCAGAGCAAGATTCGATCCGCAGAAAAGCAAGTTTTATGCTGCCAGGCGACCATTACCCTGAACTTAATGCAGCTGGGGGTGGCTATACTGCAACATCTCCGGGAATGAAAAAACACATCATTGGTAATGAAGCTGATAATAATTCTCCTGCGATGTCTTATCTGGGATCTATTGAACATAATGCTCTGTTGAGGCTTGCCGACGTCTATTTGGTCTATGCCGAAGCAGTTCTTGGAAATAACGCTTCGACAAGTGATGCCGATGCCCTGCTATATTTTAATAAAGTAAGAATTCGGGCTGGGATGGATCCTCTTACGGCTCTTACTGGAGATATCATCCTCAACGAAAGAAGAGTAGAATTGGCCTGCGAAGGTCAATATTGGTATGATTTAGTGAGACTCTCCTATTATAACCCGCAAAAAGCAGTAACACTCTTAAGCAATCAGCAGAGAGTATTGTTTGACTATAACAAGGATTCAAAAACAGCAACGCCAAATGATCCTATTGGAACCATATCTCCTGCTACATCTGCCACTTTTACCCTGCAGCTTCCATCGTCAGAAGTGGTGGTGAATCCTAAATTAAATGAACCGTCAGTTCCATATTATAAACAATGACCGTTATGAAAAAAATAATAGATAATAGTTTTAATCGCCTGCTTTTTGCAAGCATGATGTTGGTTACGGTACTATTAGTATCCTGCAATAATGAGGACGATTCTGGTTCTGGACCTGTTATTACTGAGGTACGTAATTATGCAGCGGCTCCAAATGACACATTAGTGAATAAACTGGTTCCTGGGCAGTGGGTTGTATTAAAAGGATCTCATTTAAAAGATGCCGTAAAGATTGCCTTCAACGGTATAGCAGTCGATTTCAATGGAGGTTTGTTTGCCGATAACTACGCAGTTGTACAAGTGCCAGCCGTGATTCCATTTCCATCTGTTGCTGAAAATGATTTAAACACCATCGAGCTTGTCACACCAAAAGGGAAAGTGGTTTTTGATATTGATATAGTGGCTGGAACTCCTGCTCTGAATCGTATTTCTAATGAAAATGCGCTCGCGGGAGAAGAGGTAGTTGTGTATGGAGCAAATTTGTTTCAGATCAGCGAACTCATTTTTGCAGGTGTGTCGGTGGAGGAATTTACAGGTTCAGATGACGGAACTTCAATCAGTTTTATAATGCCTGATACAACAGTCAGCGGTCCTTTAAAAATTACTACCGCATCAGGAGAAATCGCCACCTTATTTAACGTTAATGATCTTACCACAGGTATGATTTGCAATTTCGATACCATTGGCAGCATGGCTTGGGGAACTTCAACAAGTGACAATGATCCAGATTTTCTAGGAAACAAAGGCGTATATCCTATTTTAAATCCAGGAGCGTTAAGTGCAGGAAATGGTTCTTGGTGGGAGAATGGACGCTGCATTAATATTGAGCAGCCTCAGCACTGGATTCAGCCTAACGATTTAACATTAGACCTTAGCCAGTTTGCCTTAAAATTTGAAATTAACATTGCGGGAACTTGGAAAGGCAGTTCTATTTTTATTGTAAAGGATTATAACTGGACCTATTTGGCAAGATATGAACCTTGGAAAACTGCTGGAGGTAAAGGTGTAACTACAGAAGGTAAATGGACTACGGTAACGATTCCTTTAACAGAGTTCCGAACTAAAAAGGACAATAAAGATGGAACGGGCGATTCAGCAGCAAGCTTAACCGAATTGGTTGGCGGTTCTGGCACAGGTGGCATCAACTTTTTTATTATTAACGATGCGTCTACTCCAGCGCCTGGAGAATTCCGAGCAGCAGTTGATAATATCAGGGTAGTAAAAATCCTTGATAAACCTAAAGCTAGCACTAATTAGTAAAATAAAGATTCTAAACTGCGGAACTTCTGCCGATAGGTAATTTCCGCAGTTCAGATTATAAACCTAAAAAACAATTTAAATGAAGCATAAATTCTTATATCAGATGCTGTTGATTTTTATGATCAGCGGATCCTCATTTAGCTGTTCTAAAAGTACAGAGGAAGAGCCGTATTTGACAGTTTCGACAGAATCGATTTCTTTTATGCCTGAAGGAGGCACATCTGAACCAATTACAATTGAAGCAAACAGTAAATGGACCATAACAAATTTAGCCTCAACTTGGCTGCAATTAAGCAAATTAAGTGGGGCTCAAGGTACAGAGAAAACCGCATTTACAGCCTCTGCTAACAACAGCGGGGTTAGCCGTTCGGCTGTGCTGACTGTTACAGCAGATAACGGACAGGCCAGACGAATTACAGTTACACAAACAGGCAATTTATATCCAGGTTATAATTTATCTCCAAAGCCAGCTGATGCTGTAGGGATGAGCACAGCGGTTGAATTGGCAGCCAAATTTAAACTTGGATGGAACATTGGAAATACATTTGAAGCACCAGGTGGTGAAACCGGTTGGGGTAGTCCAGTGATCACAGAGGAATATATAAAAGCTGTAAAGCAATTAGGTTTTTCTGCTATTCGCATACCTTGCGCGTGGAATTTTCATCTTGACAACGAAGCTACCGCACATCTTGATCAGAATTGGATCAAAAGGGTAAAAGAGGTCGTAGGGTATTGTGTGAATAACGATGTATATGTTATGCTTAATATTCACTGGGACGGTGGATGGCTAGAAAAAAACATCACTAAAGCAAAGCAGGAGGCTGTCAATGCTAAGCAAAAAGCATTATGGGAACAAATCGCTACCGCAATGCGTGATTTTGACGAGCACCTGATGTTTGCCAGCGCTAACGAACCGGATGCTAAGAATGCTGAGGAGATGGCAGTATTAGCATCATACCACCAAACGTTTGTTACAGCTGTTCGCTCTACGGGTGGAAGAAACAGTCACCGCGTTCTTATCGTTCAAGGTCCTCAAACAAATCCTGGATTGACATTTGACCTGATGAACACGCTTCCTACAGATCAGGTGCCAAATCGCCTCATGGTTGAGGTGCATAACTATACACCATCACAATTTTGTATCGGGAATAAAGATGAAAGCTGGGGTAAATTGATTTATTACTGGGGTAAAGACCATCATTCGACCATTGAACCTGACCGTAATGCTACATACGGAGAAGAGGACGAGATAATAGCTGATTACAACAAAATGAAAACCAAATTTATAGATAAAGGGATACCGGTTATAATGGGAGAGTATGGCGCTTACAGACGTAGTGGTCCTGCTTATCTTCCCAAAGATTTGGCCGTGCATAACGCCTCTGTGGACTATTGGATAAATTTTACAACCAAAGAAGCATTAGCCCGTGGTATTAAACCTTTCTGGTGGGATATAGGAGTAGCTATAGACAGGAGTAATTTTACTGTAAAAGATCAACGTACGATAGATGCTATTAAAGGAGGGGCTAACTAAAATTTTAAGATACCCCTTTCAAAGTTTTTTTTCAGGATTAGGCATTTATTGGCTATTTCTTGAAAAAGGAATTTATACTGCCGCATTTCTGGTGCGGCAGCTCTTATCAGTACTAAAATGCTAAGAATTTATAAGCATTGGTTCGGGTGAGAATAGATTGTAAGGATTATAATAATTTAAACTTTTAAAAAACAAATCAAGATGAAAAAAGCTTACTTATTATGTGTATTGATTTTAACAGTTTTTGTTTCCCAAGCCCAGAGCGTTTGGAAAAATGTTCAGATTGGAGGCGCTGGTTTTGTAACAGGGATTATTCCAAGTAAAACAGATGCCAATTTAAAATATGCCCGCACAGATGTGGGAGGAGCTTATCGATGGGATGCATCTACCAACAGATGGATACCCTTATTGGATTGGACCAGTGTAGACCAGCTGGGTTATCAGGGCGTGGAATCGCTAGCAATTGACCCTCAGAATAATAATGTTGTCTATATGCTGGTTGGAACCGATTATTTTAATGGTCAGAAAACAGCCATTTTAAAATCAACCGACAGAGGGGCCAATTTTACTGAAACTATAGTAACCTCACAATTTAAGGCGCATGGAAACGGTATGGGAAGATCTAACGGCGAGCGATTGGCGGTAGATCCCAACAATTCTAATGTGCTTTTTTGCGGAAGCAGACGTGACGGATTGTTTAAAAGTACTAATGGCGGTTCGACTTGGTCGAAAGTATCGTCATTTCCAGTTACAACTACAGCAAATGACAACGGAATCTGTTTTGTGATTTTTGACTCTGCATCGGTTTCTGGAGGCAACACTCAGACTGTTTATGTTGGTGTTTCCAGAACTGGGGCGTCTAATCTCTACAAAAGTACAGATGCTGGAAATACTTGGAACGCCGTTTCGGGAGCAACAGTAAATTATATGCCTCAGCGAGCAGTATTAGATTCCAACAGGGCTTTATTAATCACTTATGCTGATAAGGAAGGGCCTTGGAATCCTTCTTCAGGACAGATTTGGAAGCTTTCTAGCACAGGGGCTTTAACGAATATTACACCATCATCCTTTTCGGGGCCTTTTGGCGGAATCGATGTTGACCCTTCCAATTCGCAGCGTTTGATTGCTTCATCAATGAATACTTATATGGCGCAGTATACCAATGCACAGGGCAATATAATTTATGCAGATCGATTCTTTTTAAGTACAGATGGCGGTGCATCATGGAGAGATCTGGTTGGAAATTCGGGAATCAATGTCTTAGACAATGGCTGTACTTGGATTTCAGGATCTTCAGCATCCATTCACTGGACTGGGGACATCAAGTTTAATCCGTTTAATACCAATAAGGCAAGCGTAATATCTGGAAATGGTATTTTTACCTGTGATGATCTTAATGCATCAAAGACCTCGTGGAAGTTTGATGCTATTGGCCTTGAAGAGAGCGTTCCACTAGGCCTAATCAGTATTCCTGGCGGACCTTTAATGAGTGTCATTGGAGATTATGACGGATTTAAACATACTGATGTTTCGGTATATGCACCACAATATAAGCCTGCAATGGGAACCACATCAGGATTGGCTTATGCATCAGGAAATACCAATAAAATTGTAAGACTTGGAGAGTATATGTACTATTCCAATAATCAAGGAACTGATTGGATAAAGACAACTGCAAACTTAGCAGGACCACGCGGAACGGTAGCACTTTCGTATGACGGCGCAACCTTTCTGCATGTTCCAGAATCTTCTAGCGCTATGTACCGTTCTACCAATAATGGAGCTAGCTGGACAACCGTAACAGGAATTAATTTCAATACGGTTGCCGTATCTGATGCTGTTACGAACAATAAATTTTATGCCTACAACGGAAGTAACGGAGATTTGAAAGTAAGTATGGACGGAGGGGCTTCTTTCAATACGGTTTCTAATGTTGGAGCAGGGGGATCTAGTCTGATTAGAACAGTTCCTGGGTACGCTGGACATTTGTGGATTGCTAAGAATTATGGCGGACTAATAAGATCAGTTGATGGCGGAACTAGTTTTACCACACCTTCAACAGCTGTAAGTTACGCTTCAGCAGTCGGAATTGGTAAAGCGAAGGCTGGCGCTTCTTATCCAACTATTTATATCTGGGGTACTGTAAGCGGAGTTACGGGAGTTTTCCGTTCGGTAGACCAAGGCAGCAATTGGACTCGTGTTAACGATGATGCACATGAATACGGAGGTACAGGAAATGGAAACTTCGTAATGGGAGACATGAATATCTACGGACGCGTTTATATGAGTACCGTTGGAAGAGGACTTGTTTATGGTGAAGATCTTGCTGAAACTGCAGCTTATTATACCATTTCAAATAGAAGTACTGGACTGCTAATAGACGGAATGAGCAGAACCACAAATGGAAGTAACGCAGGACAATGGAACTATAGCGGAAGCAGTGCTCAGCAATGGACTTTAGAGTATAACGGCAGCGAAGTAATGATCAAAAACAGAGCTACAGGATTGTATATAGACGGGATGAGCAGAACGGGAAATCCATCAATGGCAGGACAATGGAGCTATAGTGGAAGTGAAGCGCAGAAATGGATACAAGAAGACGCTGGTTCGGGTTATTTCAAGTTTAAAAATAAAGCTACTGGTATTTACTTGGATGGCTTAGGAAATGCAACTAACGGAGCAGATTTAAGCCAGTGGAGTCTCAGTTCAAGTAATAACCAGCAATGGTCTCTAACTGCGGTATCGAGTGCAACTTTAAGGCTGGATGCTAATACAGAAAACCTACAAGAGCAAAAATTTACTGTAATCTGTTCTCCAAATCCATTTACAAGCAGTTTTAAAATTGAAATAAATGATTATACCGAACCTATACATGTGAGAATTTTTGATATGAATGGAAAAAATGTGGAGTCTGCGCAAGTCAAAGACCAAAGCCAGTTATCAATGGGAAACACACTTCAATCAGGATTGTATATCGTGAAAGTGGAAGGAACTGGAGGCAATCTTCTCCAATCATTTAAAATGATAAAAAAAACAAGATAAATTAAATTGACAGAAGTCCTAACAGTAGAATAATCTCTGTTAGGACTTTGATATAAAGATTATGTACCTGTATCAGCACATTCTACTGTAAATTAGAAAGCCAATAATTTTTACCATAAAAGCCAAAAAGAAAATTTAAAAACACGTTAGCGCAAGGCTAACAAAAAATAAAATCAAAATGTATAAAAAGAATAAGAGAAAACAATTATTTACAGCTTTATGTATCTTATGTGCCAGTTTTTTACAGGCACAGCAAAAATACCAGTCGCCGGTTACAGAGAACACTGAAAAAGTTGCTGCGGGGAAATTTAAACCAACTTGGGAATCTCTTCAGCAGTATAAAACTCCTGAATGGTTTCGTAATGCTAAGTTTGGAATCTGGGCGCATTGGGGACCGCAATGTCAGCCAGAGCAGGGAGATTGGTATGGACGATATATGTATGATGAAGGCGGAGCGCAGTACAAATGGCATGTAGAGCATTATGGACACCCATCTAAAGCAGGATTTAAAGAGGTTATTAAAGATTGGAAGGCTGAAAACTGGGATCCCGAAAAAATTGTTGCACTTTATAAACGAGTAGGAGCACAGTATTTTTTTGCCATGGCCAACCATCATGACAATTTGGATTTATGGAACAGCAAATACCAAGCTTGGAATTCTACAAAAGTTGGACCAAAAAAAGATATTATTTCAGGCTGGGCTGCGGCGGCCAAAAAACAAGGATTGCCATTTGGATTAAGTGTTCATGCGGCTCATGCTTGGACTTGGTTTGAAACTTCACAGCGTTCAGACAAAAAAGGACCTTATGCTGGAATTCCTTACGACGGAAAACTTACTAAAAAAGATGGTGTAGGCACTTGGTGGGAAGGGCTAGATCCGCAGGAGTTATATGCGCAAAACCATCCGCTAAGTGCTGGAAGTGCAGAAAGCATTACTTCTTTGTGGGGGCAATGGAATTGGGATAACGGAGCCTCTATTCCTTCTGCAGAATATTGCGAGAATTTTTATAACCGCACTATGGATTTAATTAATACCTATAAGCCAGACCTTCTTTATTTTGATGATACAGGACTTCCGCTTTATCCGGTAAGTGATGCGGGCTTGAAAATAGCAGCTCATTATTACAATACCAACATGGCAGCTCATGATAATAAAATCGAAGCAGTTCTATTTGGAAAAGTACTGACTCCAGAACAGAAAAAATGTATGGTTTGGGATGTAGAAAGAGGAGTGCCTGACCAGATTCAAAACGAAGCTTGGCAGACTTGTACCTGTATTGGCGATTGGCATTACAGCAGGGCAATTTATGATGGAAACGGATATAAATCGGCTAAAACGGTTATTCAGATGCTTATTGATATTGTCAGCAAAAACGGAAACCTATTGCTAAACATACCCGTACGCGGAGATGGTTCTATCGATGATAAAGAAATCGCAATTCTTGAAGATATAGCGAAATGGATGGAGGTAAACAAAGAAAGTATTTTTGATACTCGTCCTTGGAAAGTTTTTGGCGAAGGACCAGTTGCAGACACAAGCAATCCGATAAAAGATGCAGGTTTTAACGAAGGCAAAACCAGCTTATCGCAGAAAGACATTCGTTTCAACCAAAAAAACAACCTGCTGTATGTTTCAGTAATGGGAGCGCCTTCAGAAGATGTTGTGGTAAAATCTCTAGGAAAATCAAAAGAAAACAGAAAAATAAAAAGCATTAAACTGCTAGGAAGCACTGAAAAGGTAACATGGAAACAAGATAATAATTCGCTGGTGATAGAAAAGCCAAAATTTATTCCAAATAATATAGCAGTAGTCTATAAGGTACAGTATGCAAATGCTGCCAAAAGTAATTAGTATTAAATTGTCAGCCACTAGGGAACAGATAGCGCTAATAGGCAATCGTTCAAACTCATCGATATGATAAAAAAAATCTTTCTCATTGCCGTGTTTTTTACGGCTGCCCATCTAGATGCTCAGCAGGTAAATGACTGGGAGAATCCAGCTGTTAATGGCATCAATAAGGAAAAACCACATGCGTACGGTTTTCTTGCCGAAGAGAAAAAAAATAATCCAATGCTTTTGTCTCTTAACGGGATGTGGAAATTTAACTGGTCGGCCAATCCGCAGTCTCGACCAGCTGATTTTTACAGCAAAGATTTTTCTACTGATGTCTGGACTACTATTTTAGTGCCAGGCAGTTGGGAATTGCAAGGATTTGGAACCCCTATTTACACGAATGTGGCCTATCCCTTTAAAAGAGATATTCCAAGAGTAAGCGGCGAACCCGATGAGAGTTTTACGACTTTTAAGGAAAGAAATCCTGTTGGCAGCTACACAACTAGCTTCAAGATTCCCGAGAACTGGAGTAATAAACAGATATTTATTAATTTCGGAGGAGTCCAATCGGCAATGTACCTTTGGGTAAACGGGCATAAAGTTGGCTATAGCGAAAATTCTATGTCGCCTGCCGAGTTTGACATTACGCCTTATATCGAAAAAGGAGACAATAAACTGGCCGTAGAAGTTTACAAATTCTGCGATGGCAGTTATATGGAAGATCAGGATATCTGGCGTTTGAGCGGGATATTCCGAGATGTCGATCTGATTGCAAGACCTAAGACCTTTATCGGAGACTATTTTGTAAAGGCAATTCCAGATAAGTCATATTCAAAAGCAGCAGTTGCCATCGATGTCCGTTTGGATAACAGACACACAGAGAATACTTCGGGCTTGAAAGTTGAGGCTACTATAAGCGGATATTCAAAATCAGGAGATTATATAGAGAAACAGTTTCAGGCAAAAGTACCTGTTTCATCATCCGATAAAGGAATCTTTACGATGAGCAACGTACTAGACAATCCGAAACTTTGGTCAGCAGAAACACCTGATTTGTACAAGCTTGTTCTGCAGCTTAAAAACAAGAAAAATGAGATTGTAGACAGAGCCGAATGCTATTTTGGTGTTCGAAGCATCGAAGTGCGTGCAGACGTATTTTACATCAATGGCAAAGCAGTGAAATTGAAAGGTATTAACCGCCATGAAATGCATCCGCGTACCGGAAAATATATCAGCCGCCAATTTATGGTACGTGATATGGAGCTGATGAAACAAGCTAATATCAATATGATACGCACCAGCCATTATCCTGATGATCCGTTGTTTTATGAGCTTTGTGACAAATACGGTTTTTATGTAATGGACGAAGCAAATCAGGAATCCCATGCTTACGGTCTTGGGAATAAAGAGTTGGGCGAAGATCCTCTCTGGAAAAACAGTCATATAGAACGTGCCGTTTCGCTTGTTGGAAGAGACAAAAATCATGTGTGTGTGATCATTTGGTCTCTTGGCAATGAAGGCGGTAAAGGAGAAAATATGAAAGCAATGGCAGATACCATTCGCAAACTCGATAAGACACGTCTGGTTTTTTCGGATACCCACAGAGAAATATCAGATCTCTATGATGATAGTTATCTACATCCTGAGGATTTTAAGAAACTGGGCGAAAAGATAAAAGACAAACCTGTAATTATGCGCGAGTATGCGCATGTTATGGGAAATTCAGGCGGTAATTTGCAGGAATACTGGGATGTAATTTATGCAGATCCAAGCCTATGCGGTGCTGCAATCTGGGAATGGGATGAACACGGACTACCAAAAGCGAAAGATGGTTCTCCTTTTAAACTTACCCAGCACCCTGACGATTATACTTTAAAAGATAGCGAATTTTGGGCATATGGCGGAGACTTTGGCGACAAGCCCAACGATGGCAATTTTGTCATGAGAGGATTGGTTTCTTCTGATCGAAAGCCATATCCGCATTATTATGAGGTGCAGAAAGTCTATCAGCCTGTTGTTTTCCAAATGCAGGATGAAAAGAAAAAAAGTATTAAAGTCACGAATCGTTTTGATTTTCTGCCGCTTCAAAATTTCGATATTGAATACGAATATGTTTGCGAAGGAAAATCTTTGCAGAGAGGTCTTCTGAATGTAGGTTCTGTTTTGCCAGGCGCTTCTGCTGTTGTTGATCTTCCAAATCTTCAAAATGAACAGAAAGCTTATTCTGAAATCTGCCTCAATATTTATGTAAGGCTTAAAAAAGCTGCACTTTGGGCAGAAACAGGCTATTGCATCGCCCGCGAGCAGTTTATAGTAAAACCTTATGAGTGGAAAAAAGGCATTTCTGGAGCAAAGACTGTAAAAGTAACGGAAACACCTGCTGTTATTGAGCTTAAAACCAATGACATGAATTTTGTTTTCAATAAAGCTAATGGTGACTTAACAAGCTGGAAGATTAAAGATCAGGAGCTTTTAATAGGACCTTTGGAGCCTTATTTCTGGAAAACCCCAAATGATAATCAGAAGCAGAGCGGCTATGCAAAAGAATTCTCAAAATGGAAAAACGCGACAGCCTATAGAGTGGTTAAAAAGGTTGCTATAACCAAACAAGACACCTTAACTACGGTAAAGTTTGATATTAATTTTCCTCGTATTGGAGCCAATTATACATTAGAATATCAGCTAAACGGAAATGGAAAATTAGGTACAAAAGCTTTTTATACGCCATTAAACGATACTATCGGACAAATTCCTAAATTTGGAATGAGACTTCGCATTCCTAAAAATTATAATACTGTAGATTGGTATGGCCGAGGTCCTTACGAGAATTATCCAGACCGAAAAACGGCTTCTTTGTTTGGAGCATATCACAAACAGTTGGAACATTTTATTGTTCCGTATCCAGCTCCGCAAGATAATGCGAACCGCAGCGATGTACGTTGGTTTTCGCTTGAATCGCCAAACGGAAACAGTATCAAAGTAACGGGATTACAGCCGTTGAATTTCCGCGCTTGGCCTTATACAGAAGATGATTTGGAAAATGCCAGACACGATTATCAGCTGACCAGACGCGATTTTATAAACCTTAATATTGATCTAAATATTCATGGTGTTGGAGGCGATGATTCTTGGGGAGCAAAAACTATGGAAAAATATACCAATTCTGGCAATAAGCCCTATGAGTTTGGATTTACTTTAGAATATCTTCAAAAGCAGTAACATCCTGTCTGTATTATTTTAGAACAGCATAAAATCAAATAACAAAAATGAATAATTCAATTGCGCATCACATACACTATTTAAAGAAAAGCATGCTGTTTTTATGCCTGCTGCTTCTAAATTTTTTATCTCTGCATGCACAGGAAAACGTAAAGAGAAAACAGCTTTTTGACAATGATTGGAGATTTTTCTTAGGGGAAGCAGCTCAAGCCTCATCCGATAATTTCAACGATAAAGATTGGCGAAAGCTTGATCTGCCTCATGATTGGAGTATTGAAGGTAAAGTTCATCCAAAAAACACTACTGGCGCAGGAGGAGGATATTTTCCAGCAGGAGTCGCTTGGTACCGAAAGACTTTTACAGTGCCAGATAATTGGAAAACCAAAAAAACAGCGATTTATTTTGAAGGGGTTTATATGAATTGCGAAGTGTTTATTAATGGTAAATCGCTTGGGGTTTATCCTTACGGATATTCTTCTTTCAGCTACGATCTTTCTCCGTATCTCAAATATGGAGAACAGAATGTGATTGCTGTGCGTGTAGACAATTCACAGCAGATGAACAGCCGTTGGTATAGCGGATCAGGAATCTACCGACATGTCTGGCTAATTCAGACCAACCCAGTTCATATAGCGCAATGGGGAACAGGAATCAGCACTTTCGAGATTTCTCTAAAAAAAGCAACAGTTCGTGTGGAAACAAAACTGATGAATGAAACAGAGTCGTTACAGGAAATTACTGTTACAGCATTAATCCAAAATCCGAATTCCAATACCGCAGGGCGTCATGAAACAAAAGTAACGCTTTCTCCAAAGAGCGAAAAAATAGTGACCCAGCTTATTAAAGTAAGCAATCCGGCACTTTGGAGTCCGCAACAGCCTTCTTTATATAAAGCTTTAGTACAGGTTTCGAAACAAAAGGAAAGGTTAGACGAGAGCACGACCAATTTTGGTATCCGTTCTCTTGCATTTACGGCAGAAAACGGATTTCAGCTCAACGGAAAAACAATTAAGCTCAACGGAGGGTGCGTGCATCACGACAACGGTTCTCTGGGTGCCGCTGCTTTTGATCGAGCAGAACAGCGTAAAGTGGAGCTTTTAAAAGCCAGCGGATTCAATGCTGTACGAACTTCTCATAATCCTCCTTCAGAAGCCTTTTTAGATGCCTGCGACCGATTAGGTTTGCTGGTTATGGATGAATCTTTTGACTGTTGGAAAGTTGGAAAAAATAAATATGATTATTCAAATTATTTCAATGCTTGGTGGAAACGTGATTTGCAAGCCATGGTATTGCGCGACCGCAATCATCCCAGTATTTTTATGTGGAGCATTGGAAATGAAATACCTGAAAGAGAAAATCCTGATGCAATAAATACAGCCAAAATGCTTTCTGAAGAAATAAAGAAAATCGATACAAGTCGTCCGATAACATCGGCTATTGTTAATGGCGGTAAAAATTGGGATATATTTGATCCTTTGATGGCTCAGCATGATGTTGCGGGATACAACTACAACTTAGACAAAGCGCCGCAAGACCATATACGAGTGCCTTCTCGAATTATAGTTCAAACAGAATCGTATCCTAAAGATGCTTTTAAAAACTGGGAATTAGTACAGAAAAACAATTACGTCATTGGAGATTTTGTATGGACAGCCATGGATTATTTAGGAGAATCGGGAATAGGACGCAGCTATTATTCAGGAGAAGTGCCTGGAGAACATTGGGAGAATGATTTTTTTCCATGGCATGGCGCTTACTGCGGAGATATAGACCTTATTGGATGGAGAAAACCTATTGCACATTATAGAGGCATGCTTTATAATGATAAAGAAAAACTCTATATGGCAGTTCGAGAACCTGCACCAGAACCTCTGGAAATCAAGCAGACGTGGTGGTCGGTATATCCTACATGGGAAAGTTGGACATGGCCTGAATATACTGGAAAAAATGTTGAGGTCGAAGTGTATTCCAAATATCCAAAGGTTAGACTGTATCTTAATGACCAGCTTTTAGGAGAAAAGCAGACGGCCGAACAGCAAGAATTTAAAGCGGTTTTTACCGTGCCTTATGCATCAGGCACTTTAAGAGCCGTTGGTGTAGCAAATGAAAAAGAACAAGAATCCGTTACGCTGAAAACAGCAGGTGAGGCGGTGCAGATTAAATTGGTAGTCGACCGAAAAGAGATGAAAGCCGACGGACAAGATTTAACTTATATTGCAGTTGAACTAAGTGATCAAGAAGGGGTTTTGAATCCGAATGCAGACGAACGCCTTACTTTTAAAATTGAAGGGCCTGGAACTATCCAAGCAGTCGATAACGCGAATCTAAAGGATTTTGAACCCTATCAATCTCTTACTAGAAAAGCTTGGCACGGAAGGGCTTTGGCCATTGTGAGAAGTGCTCATCAGAAAGGAGAAATTAAAGTAACCGTTTCTGGAGATGGATTACAACCGCAGAGTATTACTATTACATCAAATTAAACCCGTTGGGTGAAACTTTTTTAACACATAGAAACATAGCTTTTGAGGATAAATAAAGGTGTTTCACTTAAAAATAGTACACATAGCACTATGTGTTAAAGCTTGCTTTTTCTATAATCTTAATCAGAAGCAATAAAAATCTATGTTTCTATGTGTTAAAAAAGTAATTTCACCCAACGAGTTAATAAAAAGTATTGAAATAATTAAAATGAAGATATTTTGAAAACAAAAGGAATTAGAACCGCATTGCTTATTATGCTTATGGTAGGAGGTAAAACATTTGGACAAAGTAAAAACATTAATCTTTGGGATAAGAATGTGCCTGGTGCTATCGCTAATGCCGATTATAAAGAAACCAATTCAGATGATAGCTGGATGCAGCGTGTCACGAATCCGAGATTAGATGTGTATCCTGCTCCTGTAGAAAAAGCAACAGGAACAGCCGTTATTATCTGTCCTGGCGGAGGTTATTCTGGAATGGCTATCGGTCATGAGGGAAAACAGGTTGCACAATGGCTCAATAGTCTTGGCATTACAGCATTTGTATTAAAATACCGATTGCCAGATGCTGCTATAATGACTGATAAATCGGTTGGTCCTATGCAAGACGGACAGCGTGCCATCCGTTTGGTTAGAAGCAGGGTCAAAGAGTGGGGGATCGATCCTAAAAAGATTGGCATTATGGGTTTTTCTGCCGGTGGGCATTTAGCTTCTACTCTTTCTACGCATTTTAATGCAAAAGTATATGAGAGTGCAGATGCAACTAGTGCGCGTCCAGATTTTTCACTGTTAATATACCCAGTAATATCCATGCGTGAAGAGATAACACATATGGGATCGAGAATTAATCTTTTGGGCGAAAAACCATCAGCGGAGCAGGTTAATAATTTTTCAAATGAACTGCAAGTCAATAGCGAAACCCCGACAGCATTTTTAGTGCATTCCATGAATGATGATGCTGTACCAGTAGAAAACAGTATGGGATATGCTTTAGCACTAAAGAAAAATAAAATCCCTTGCGAACTTCATATCTACGAAAAAGGAGGTCACGGCTACGGACTTGGCAAATCTGGCAGCACAGAGTCGGATTGGAGTCTGGCATGCGGAAGATGGCTCAAAGCAAAAGGCTTGATTAATTAAAAGAACTTATCCCATTTGGTGTAATTGTTTTAAACACATAGAAACATAGATTTTATGTCTTTTAAAGTCTCCAAAAGAGAATTTTATTTCTTTCACATAGCTACTATGTGCATTTAAACTAGTGAAACGCCTTTTTTAAGCTTTCTGAATCTATTTTTCTATGTGTTAAAATTAAATTTGGAGCAATTACACCCAACGGACAAGGACCTATATTTAATTTTTCAGCACTATCTGTTTTTTGGAAGCAGATCTTTTTGGAAAACCATATCAAATCATCTTTATATTGTCTAAAATATCGATGATTACAACAATTATTGCCCTTTTTTAATACAAAGCATACCGTAATTAGCTATTTTTTCTTGTCAAATTTGCCCGTTAAAAAAACTTCGAAGTTACAATTCAAAGCACCAATATAAATTAGTGCGGCAAGATGTCAAAAAAAGTTTTCCAAAAGAGATAACGCTTACGCGAACGTTTTTAAGTTTTTTTAAAGCGTATTAAAAACATGTATTTACTAACTAGAATAACCACACATCAAATGAACAGGAATTTATTACAGGCAATCATTTTTATATTTTTATCAGTAAGCGGATGGTCGCAAGTGCTTCACCTCAAATCTCCCAACGGAAATATTGAGTTGAATTTAGAAAACGGCGCAAAAATCAGATGGTCTGTAAAACATAAAGATACAGAAGTCATTGCTCCTTCTGCTATTTCATTAACATTGAGCAACGGAGAGATTTTAGGAAACAATGCCAAAATTGCAAGTACTAAAAATTCGGCTTCTAATACTACTTTTGAAACGCCTGTTTATAAAAAGAAAACGGTTGTGGACCAGTACAATCAGCTGATTGTGAATTTTAAAGGGAATTTTGGCCTGATACTAAGAGCCTATAATGATGGTGTAGCGTATCGTTTTTTTACAAATAAGAATAAAAAAATTACCATTGTATCTGAAGAAGCCAGTTTTAACTTCAGTCAAGACCATAGAGCTTTTGTGCCCTATGTTCGCGATTTAAGAGAAAAAGACATGTACACTTCTGCTTTCGAAGCGCTTTATGACGAAATTCCGCTTTCTAAATTTGTCAAAGATACATTGGCTATTTCTCCGCTTCTTGTGGATTTAGGAAATGGAAAAAAAGCAGCTATTGTTGAGGCTGAACTCCAAGATTATCCAGGCATGTTTTTAACACGAAATAATGAGGTACAATATGGTCTGAAGGGAATATTTGCCCATTATCCAAAAAAGGAGCGTTTAGGAGGCTATAATAAAATGAATTACATGGTCTCTCAGAGAGAAAACTATATTGCAGAAACAAACGGCAGTAGAAGTTTTCCTTGGAGGGCAATCATTATAAGTGAGAAAGACAGTGAGCTTTTGAATAATGATATGGTTCAAAAACTTTCTTCGCCTTCACAAATTTCCGATATGAGCTGGATCAAACCCGGTAAAGTGGCTTGGGACTGGTGGAATGATTGGAATATATCGAAAGTAGATTTTAAGGCCGGAATCAATACGCAGACTTATAAATATTATATCGATTTTGCTTCTAAAAACAATATTGAATATGTGGTGATAGACGAGGGATGGAGTGAAGAAACTGATATCTTGAAGATTTCACCTGCGATGGACATTAAGGAGCTTATCGAATACGGGAAACAAAAAAATGTTGGAATCATTCTTTGGGCTTCATGGTATGCTATAAATCAGGTTTTAGACGATGCATTTACCAAGTATTCGAATATGGGAGTAAAAGGCTTTAAAATAGATTTCATAGACCGCGACGATCAGAAAATGGTAAATTCTCTTTATAATATTGCTAAAAAAGCGGCTTCTTATAAACTTCTTATTGACTATCACGGAATGTATAAGCCAACGGGTATTCAGAGAACCTATCCTAATATCGTAAATTTTGAAGGCGTTAAAGGATTGGAAAATGCCAAATGGACACCACATGATGACATGCCGCATTATGAAACAAGCGTCCCTTTTATAAGAATGCTGGCTGGCCCTATGGACTATACGCCAGGAGCTATGCGCAATGCAACAAAAGCAGATTTTCGTCCAAGCAATTCACTTCCTATGAGCCAAGGTACAAGATGCCATCAGTTGGGTATGTATGTTCTTTATGAAGCGCCATTGCAAATGATGGCCGATAGTCCAACAGCCTACATGAAAGAACAAGAAAGCACTACATTTATATCTCAAATTCCGACCACTTTTGATGAAACTGTTGCACTGGATGGAAAAGTGAGCGAATACGCTGCCATTGCTAGAAAAAAAGGCAATACGTGGTTTGTAGGCGGATTAACCAATTGGTCGGCTAGAGAAATAGAACTCGATTTATCTTTCCTTGGAAATGGAACCTTTACAGCAGAAATTTTTAAAGACGGATTGAATGCTGAAAAAGACCCAACAGATTACAAGCGCGAAATAATTAAAGTGACCAATGCCAGCAAATTGAAAGTGCAAATGGCACCTGGAGGCGGTTTTGCAATTATAATTAATCCTGAAAAGTAGTTAAAATTTCTCGGAATTATTCTTTTGCCATTGGGGGCAAATATTGTTCTGTAACCTGATAATGAATTAGAAAGTATACTATAATGAAAAAAAGATATATCACTGTTTTACTATTACTATATTTTTTCCTCTCACCGTTTTTTGGATGGGCGCAATCTGCTCTTTATTTAGATGAAAGCCAGCCAATAGAAGTTCGTGTAAAGGATGCCTTATCGCGAATGACGGTAGAAGAAAAAGTGGCGCTTTGCCATGCGCAGTCAAAGTTCAGCTCTAAAGGAGTTCCGCGTTTGGGCATACCAGATGTATGGTCATCAGACGGATCGCACGGAGTGAGCGATGAAAAATTGTGGGATGAATGGAACTCGGCACAATGGACAAATGACTCCTGCACTGCTTTTCCTGCTTTAACGTGTCTTGCGGCAACATTCAACCCAAAGATAGCAAAGCTTTACGGCACATCTATTGGCGAAGAAGCCCGATACCGAAACAAAACCATGCTGTTAGGGCCTGGCGTTAATATTTACCGTACGCCACTTAATGGGCGAAATTTCGAATATATGGGTGAAGATCCTTTTTTGGCTTCGCGATTGGTAGTTCCGTACGTGCAAGGCGTGCAATCTAATGGAGTGGCGGCGTGCGTAAAACATTTCGCCTTGAACAACCAAGAAATTGCTCGTGGTGAAATTAATGTCAACGTAAGCGATCGTGCCTTGCATGAAATTTATCTTCCGGCTTTCAAAGCTGCAGTTCAGGAAGGAAACGTATGGTCGATCATGGGAGCTTATAACAAAATATGGGGCGTTCACTGCTGCCATAACGACATTTTACTCAACCAAATCTTAAAAACCGACTGGAAATTTGATGGAGTAGTGGTTAGTGATTGGGGAGGTGTGCACAATACTGATGAAGCGGTCAATGGCGGACTTGATATTGAAATGGGCACTTATACAAACGGATTGACTACACAAGGGCATTTTCCTTTTTCGAGCTATTATTTAGCCGATCCTTTTCTGAAAGGAATTAAATCAGGCCAATACGAAATGTCAAAACTTGACGATAAAGCAAGCCGAATTCTACGAATGATTTTCCGCACTACGATGAGCGCGAATCGTCCTTATGGCCGTTTTGTTTCGCCAGAGCATAGCGATGCAGCTAGAAAAATAGCACAAGAAGGAATCGTATTGCTTAAAAATGAGAAACAATTTTTACCTATTCCAGAAGGCAGATACAAAAAAATTGCGGTGATAGGTGAAAATGCCGTGAAAAGCCTGATTGTTGGTGGTGGTTCTACATCATTGAAAGCAGCTTACGAAATTTCTCCTTTACAGGGATTAAAAAATAAATACGGCGAAAACAATATTGTTTACAGTATGGGATATGCTTCGGGAAGACCGCTTTATGGCGCCGAAGAACCCTCTAAATTAAACGTTGATTCTTTGCAAAACGCAGCAATTGAAACTGCCCGCCATGCAGATATAGTGCTCTTTGTTGGAGGGTTGAATAAAAATTATTTTCAAGATTGTGAAAGCGGAGACCGTAAATCGTTGAGTCTGCCGTTTGGTCAAGACAAGCTGATTGAAGAAATACAGAAAGTAAATAATAACGTTGCGGTTGTTTTATTAAGCGGAAATGCAGTTTTGATGCCTTGGCTTAACAAAGCAAAAGCCGTTGTACAAGGATGGTATTTGGGCTCGGAAGCAGGAAATGCTTTGGCTGATATTATTTCAGGTGAAGCAAATCCGTCAGGAAAACTTCCGATTTCATTTCCTAAAAAATTGGAAGACGTCGGGGCACATGCTTTTGACCAACTTTGTTATCCAGGTGATGGAAAAAATGTCTATTATAAAGAAGACATCTTAGTAGGATACCGTTGGTACGATACAAAAAAAATCCCTGTGCTTTTCCCTTTCGGATATGGATTGAGCTACACCACATTTCAGTACGGAAAGCCAGCTGTTTCATCAAAAACGATTACAGCTGCTGACTCTTTAGAGGTAACAATTTCCATAAAAAACACAGGAAAAGTGGCAGGAAAAGAAGTTGTGCAGCTTTATGTGAATGACGAAACGTCAAGCTTGCCTCGTCCTATTAAGGAATTAAAAGGATTTGAAAAAATTTCGCTTGAACCGGGGGAAGAAAAAACAGTGCGTTTTACTTTAACAAAAGAAGATCTTTTTTATTACGACGACACTAAAAAAGAATGGATTGCAGAACCGGGCAAATTCAAAATAATGATTGGAGCTTCGGCTACTGATATTAGAGGAGTGGCAGATTTTAATTTAAAATAAAGCACTGCAATAATTTACATTATGAAAAGAAAAATTATCCTTTTAATCAGTATAGTTGGGTGCTGCCATTTCTTGAATGCGCAAGGATACAAAAATCCAGTTATATCTGGCTTTCATCCCGATCCGAGTGTTTGCAGGGTTGGAGATGACTATTATTTGGTGACTTCTAACTTTGAGTACTTTCCGGGAGTTCCCGTTTTTCACAGTAAAGATTTAATCAATTGGACTAAAATTGGGCATTGTCTTACGCGTGCTTCTCAGCTCAAATTAGACAAATGTGCTCCTTCGGCTGGAATTTATGCTCCAACAATCCGTTATCATGAAGGGCGTTTTTATATGGTTACGACCAATGTATCGGGCGGAGGAAATTTTTATGTGCATACCGATAATCCTGCAGGAGAATGGTCAGAACCCGTTTTTGTCGATCAAGGCGGTATAGATCCTTCGTTATATTTTGAAGATGGCAAATCTTATTTTGTATCGAATCAGAACGGCATTACGATCTGCGAAATTGATATTAGAACAGGAAAAAAACTTACCAAAGGACAAACAGTATGGAATGGAACAGGAGGACGCTATCCTGAAGCGCCGCACATTTATAAAAAAGACGGTTGGTACTATTTGCTTATTTCAGAAGGAGGTACAGAATATGGCCATAAAATAACCATAGCGCGAAGCAAGAACATTTACGGACCTTACGAGTCCAATCCTGCCAATCCGATTCTGACGCATATTAACGAAATTGCTCAGAGCAATCCGATTCAAGGTACAGGACATGGCGATTTTATTCAGGCACATGATGGTTCTTGGTGGATTGTCTTTCTAGGCTTCCGTCCGCAGAGTCTGTTGCATCACGTGTTAGGTAGGGAAACATTTCTAGCTCCTGTAAGATGGGATGCAAATGCTTGGCCCGTAATAAATGGCAATGGTACAGTTAATATAGATATGAATGTGCCTACTTTACCTTTACAGACTGTAAAACCACATGATTATTCTACTAATTTTGATGAAATAAAGCTCGGAAACGATTGGAATTATCTCAGAAATCCTTTTCTACAGCAATATTCACTTAGCGAAAAGAAAGGTTCATTGCGATTAAAAGCCACTTCGGTCTCTTTAGACGACAATGATTCGCCAACTTTTGTAGGGCGCAGACAGGAACATATTGATTTTTCAGCTTTCACCGTGATGTCATTAAATAATGCAAAAGATGGAGATGAAGCGGGTATGACTATCTACTATTCGAGTCAGGCGCATTACGACCTTTCTTTGAAAAAAACAGAAAAAGGCAAAAACAAATTAGTGTTGCGTTATAAAATGGGCATACTGAATCATGCTGCATCTGAAGTGGAAATTCCTGCCGATAAAATTTATTTGAAAGTGGAAGGCAGTAAGGATTTTTACAGCTTCTACTATTCTTTGGATGGAAAGGAATTTAAATTTTTAGATAAAATCAATATTTGGTATCTAAGTTCTGAGACTAATGGAGGTTTTACAGGCGTGTATGTTGGACTGTACGCTACCTCTCAAAACAAAAATACCAAAGCATTTGCGGATTTTGATAGCTTCACGTATCAACCAGGTAAAGCAGAATAAATAAATGGATGGATTATGAAAAATAAAACAAGATTAATTACGATGTTAGCTTTGATTTGCTGGTCTATAGGACACTCCCAAACAGAGAATACTACAGATAAGCAATTAAACCTACAGCCCATAGTATTCAATGCCGACGACAAACCAGCATTTCCAGATCCGCCACAAGGATTTAGGGACAAGCACGCAGAATTGGCTTCGGGAAAACTGACAGTAGTTCAGTACAATTCTAAAACATTGGGTACACGTCGCGAAATGACAGTCTACACGCCTGCAGGTTATGCATCTGATAAAAAATACCCAGTGCTTTATATGCTTCATGGTCTTAATTCAGATAAAGGGCAATGGACGGATTGGATTCGTGCGCAGGATGTTATAGATAATTTAATCCGTGACGGAAAAATCAAACCAATGGTGGTGGTTTTTCCCAACTGCAACTCAAGTGTCACTGTTGAAAATCCGGCTCCTGACCAAGAAAAGGAGAAAGAAAGTGGATATAAAAGTTATGGATTGCCTTTTGAGAAAGATCTGCTAAAGGACATCATTCCGTATATCGAATCGAATTATGCCGTATACCGAAATCGAGAGCAGCGAGCTTTAGCAGGTTTGTCTATGGGAGGCGGGCAATCTTTGAATATTGGCCTTTCTCATATCGATACTTTTGCTTTTATTGGTGGCTTTTCTTCAGCTCCTAATACAAATGAAGTAGGAGGACTTTCTTCTCTTAAACTTGTGCCTGATGCAAAAGCAGCAAGAAAAGATCTTAAAGTATTGTGGGTTTCTTGTGGCAATAAAGACTGGCTTTTCAACGTGAGTCAGCGCATTCATGGCTGCTTAAAGACCAATCAAGTGCCTCATGTGTGGCATGTAGATGGCAATGCGCACGATGATGTAGAATGGGCCAACAATCTGTATCTTTTCTCGCAGCATATTTTTAAATAAGAATTCTTTTAAGCAGTTTATAGTCGTTTTTTGAAACGTTTTTAAATAAAACGAATATAGTCTGAGAAAATAAAAAAAAGCAGCTTTAATCATGATTAAAGGCTGCTTTTTTGTTGTGCTGTTATAGTTTTTTGTGAAGTTTTAAATACTCAGAAGGAGATAGGCCAAATTCTTCACGGAAATATTTTGAAAATCTTTTGGGCGAATTAAATCCGACTTCATAGGCTATCTGCGAAACCTGCAGCTGACTTTTATCCAGAAGCTGGCGTCCTCTTTTCAAACGTATGGTTCGAATGAATTCTGCAGGTCCTTTACCCGTTATGAACATCAGTTTTTTGTACAGATGTCCTCGGCTTAAGCCTAAAATATCGCCTAGATTTTCTACAGAAAATTCAGTATCGCTGATATGCTGCTCCACGGCTTTTATCGCTTTTTCGATAAAAATTTCATCTAAGGAGGTAATGGTAATCTCCTGCGGATTAACGTCTATTTTTTGTTTAAATGCGGCATGGCTTTTTTTCGTCCATTCGATAAATTTATTAATTCGAAGTTTGAGAATATGAATGTTAAAAGGTTTGGTGATATAATCATCTGCTCCATATTTTAATCCGTCAATATGATATTCTTCAGCAGTGCGCGCGGTAAGCAGAATTACAGGAATATGCGACCAGTAAATATTGGTTTTAACCAATTTGCAAAGCTCAATACCATCCATAACAGGCATCATTACATCGCTTACAATAACCGTAATATTGTGTTTTTGCAACAGTTCAATAGCCTCTTGGCCATTATGGGCCGTTAGCACCGTAAAGTCGTCTTTTAGATTGTCTTCTATAAATTCGCATAGGTCTTTATTGTCATCTACAAAAAGAACCACTTGTTCAGTAGGACTTTCTGTTCTTTCCTCTTCAATGTTTGGAATATCAATAGTAGCAGGACTAAGCATCAAATTCTTTTCAGAGCTTTCTCTAATTGGGATCTTAAAGGTAAATACACACCCATGCGGAATATTATCTTCAATGGTTATAGTACCTCCATGAAGATGTATGTATTCATTTGCAATATGCAATCCAAGACCGCTTCCTGTTTCATTTTGGCTTTGTTCTCCTTGATAAAATCTCTCAAATACAAGCGGTTTATCGTTATCACTGATTCCCGAACCAGTGTCACGAACTTTGACGCAGACTTGAGTACCGTCACGGCTAATTTCTACCTGAATTTTTCCTCCATCGGGAGTATATTTAAAAGCATTCGAAAGCAGATTAGTAAGTGTTTTTTGTATCTTATCCTTATCAAATTCCATAAGCAGACTGTCTATTTCGCTTTCAAAAGACAATTGGATATGGCGTTCCGTAGCATAAACATTAAACGAACTGCAAATGTCCTCGGCGAAACTTACAAATTCGGATGCCTTTAAGTTTAAGCTAACGATTCCTGCATCTAATTTGCGAAAATCTAGCAGCGAATTGATTAAGGAAAGAAGCTGCTGTGCATTTTTATGGATAACATTTATTTTCTTTCGCATAACCTCATCCATAGCATCATTCAGCAGCACTTGCAGAGGTGTTATGATAAGGGTTAGGGGAGTCCTGAGATCATGACTTATGTTGGTGAAAAAGTTCAGCTTCATTTCGTTAATCTGCCATTCTTTCTCGCGATTCATTTTCTCACGCTGTTCTTCTAATTTTAAATGATGGCGAATTTTTGATCTGCGTACGGTATACCATATAATGCCCGCGATCGTGAGTCCATAAAAAAGATACGCCCATACGGTGAGGTAAAAAGGAGGCAATACATTCAACGCTAATACTTTGATATTATCGTTCCATCCAGAAGCATTATCATACGCTTTTACCAAAAGCTTGTAATTGCCTGCTGGCAAAGCAGAAATTACAATTTTATTGTCCTGAATAGGAATCCATTCCGAATTAAACCCTTCAATCTTGTAAAAATACTTGACCTTATCGGCATTTAATAAATCTGTACTCGTAAACTTAAGAGTAATAAGCCTGTCATCGTGCCTTAAAGTAAGCTTGGAAAGCAGTTCTGTCGAATGCTGCAACAATTTATGTCCATTATAGATAGAATCTACTTCTATAGTCTGATTTCCAAGAGTTAGTCCTGTAAAAATAATTTTTGAAACTGGCTTGTTTTCTTTTAGCAGTTTGTTAGGATTGATTATGGTATATCCGTCTAGATTGCCAAGTAAAATATCACCGTTTCTTAATTGCAGTATAGAGTGTTTGTTGAAATAATTATCCATCAGTCCATCCTTAACCGAATAGTTTTTACTGCTTATGGATAAATTATTATTTGCATCATAACTGACAGTTAAAATAGAAAGCCCATTGGGAGTTGTAACCCAGATGTTATTGCGATTGTCTTCCAGTATCGCGCTGACAGAATTGTCGCAAAGGCCATTTGACTTGTTGAAGTAATAAATGGTATCTTTTTTTGGATCCCAAACATTAAGGCCATCATTGTGGGCAATCCACAAAATATTGTGTTTGTCTTTGTAAACCGTAGAAATCTGAAAGTGTTTGAATTTTTGCGTTCCTTTTTTATTGCCATACGAGATGACATTTTTATTGTTGGTGATATCAATATTGAAAAGCCCATAACCTGTGCCCAGCAGAAGCTCATCGCCTGAATCGTAAAACATGTCGAGTGCAAAAACTTGATCTTCAAATACAGAAATCACAGAATCAAAACTAGTGGCATCTGACGGAAGCTGCTGTATTTTTCCTCCCATAGACCCTATCCAGATATTGCCATAGCGATCCTGTTTTAAGTTCCAGACATTGTTGTTGCTTAATTTGCTGTTTTTCGTGGTATATTGGCTTATAACGCCATTTTGCCAGCAAAACAGTCCGTTTTGATAAGTGCCGATCCAAATGCGGTTTTTGCGATCTTCCAATAAAGAGGTAATTGCAGCTTTGGGAAATGGAATTCGAGAAGTATTTCCTGTTTTTTTATCTTTTTTAAAAAGTCCCTTTCCATCTGTTGCAATCCAGAGATCTTCATTGTGATCCTCCATTATAGCGCTAATATCAGAGCATTCAGGATGTTTGAAATTGATAAAGTTTTTAAAGCTTTCATTAAAAAAAGAAAGCCCTTTTTTGCTGTGTCCAATCCAGATAGTCCTATCGTTGTCGCGATATAGGCAAGTGATATTGTTGGATGGCAGAGAATTGTCCTTGTTTGGGATTTGAACACAGTTTGTGATGCTGTTTTTTGATTTGTCAAAAATAAAAATCCCTTTATGGTCTGTTCCAATCCATATTTCGCCTGGCTTATTTTCGATAATGCTGCTAACGAAATTAATGTCGCTGTCTACACTAGATTTTAAGGTTATAGAACTCCATTTTTTCGTTTGATCATCGCGATAGAAAACTTCATTAGGATTATTGCTGAAATAGGCCCATAATCCGTTGTCGCTGTCTAGAAAAATGATATGCCAATCGTCAGTTCCGTTTTTTCTGTTGTGAGTTGGGAGTTTAATGGTTTTAATATGACCTTTAGTGCTATTTAGCTGCCAGCACTTTTGAGAATTTTCAACGCAATATACAGACTCGCCATTATCTGTTACGCTTACAGCAAAAGGGTCTTCAATGTTTACGCCTGTAAAGATGGAAGTATGCCTATTTTTTACATCATAGAAAAATATGTTTTTTTTATTAAAAACCCATAAATTCTTTTTCTTGTCTACATAAATTTTACAGTTGGCATCTGCGCGAATGTGCAACTTATTTAAAAGAGAAGTGATGTCCGTAATAAAGCAGTCCTTATCTCTGTTATATATCGCATTATCATGTCCGAAATTGACCCATATATTGCCCATGCCGTCTTCTTGAAGACCTAAAATATCGTTGGAAATTAAGCTATTGGGCTTTTTAGAGTTGGTCGTGTAAACCTTGAATTCGTAACCATCATATCGATTAAGTCCAGTTTCAGTGCCAATCCATAAAAAACCGTAACTGTCCCTTAGAAATGTCTTGACATTGGTACTCGAAAACCCTTCGCTTGTTTTTAACTGGTGGAAAATATAATTGGGCTGCGCAGGAAGGCTTTGGAAAAAAAATATTCCAAAAAAAATAAGAAACAATAAGAGGACTTTATGCTTTTTCATTCGGTCTAAATTAATGATTTATCTGCAGCTGCAGTATCAGAAGGGCTGTTTTTATCTAAAATCGCAGTCAGCATTCCAATCCATATCGATTCTATTTCTTTTAGAATCGATACGGACATATGAAATGTGTAATAGGCTTAATTATTTTTCAAAGCTGTATTTAATGCCTTTTGTGATGCTATTCCAGTCGTCTGTTCGAAAAGGAACAGCAGGGAAATTTTCTGCATTATAAAGATTGCAGTCGCTGGCATCGTCGGCCCAGCCGTAGCGAACTGCTTCTGGATTTTGAACCTGATCGCTCCATACTAAAAGCTGACTGCCTTTTATTTGAGCTTTGGCATAATGAAAAACATGATCAGATCCTGCAATTTCAAATCCTTTTACATATTGGTATTTATCATGAACCAGTAAACCGCTTTCGGCATTGTCAAATGTTAAGAGAATCTGATTGCCTTTTGTTTCCATAGATTTGTATGCTGGTCCGCTGAAAACATTTCCTTTTTCATATACTTTATTCAAGGCAATTGCAGCAAGTCTGTATCCTACGTCTTGTTTGTTTTTTGGATGAATATCTTTTGGATCTCCAATATCGGCTGTAACACACATACCAGTATTGGCAACAGTTTGAAGGGTGAAATTCTGAGCCTCTCTTAACTCTGCCCAATAGCTGCCAGTGCTGCTGTTTCCTCCAAACTCATTAAAAGAAGATAACTGTACAAAAAAGAAAGGAAAATCTCCCTGATGCCATTTGTTTCTCCAATCGCTAATCAATAACGGAAAAGCTTTTTTATATTGTTCAGCGCGTGTCGCATTTGCCTCCCCTTGATACCATAAAACTCCTTGAATGGCATACGGAATCAAAGGATTGATCATGGCATTATAAAGAAGGGCAGGATAGCTGTTTGGAGACAAGTCTGTTCTGATTTCTGTAACCTGAAACTTCCATTTTCCTGAAAGTGGTACAATTGTGGTGCCTACAGTTAATTTTAAATCAGCCTCATCGCCAAAAATTCCGCCTCCGCCACTATAATCCGTTACTCGTACGGCAATAGTGTTAAGACCTTCTTTAAGCGTTCCTGCAGGTACTTTATATATTCTTTTTTTGTCCCATTGGGTATTCTTTCCCACTTCAATTCCATTTACATAAGAAAGATCTTCATCGTCTATTTTGCCCAGCTCCAATAAAGCCTCTTTACCAGCATCTTCTTTTGAAATCATAAAAGATTTACGCATCCAGACTGTGCCGTCTAAACTGCCCAATTGCTGGTTCCACAATTGTGGCACGTGCATTTCTGGCCCCGAACTATCGTCAAAGTTTACCGTTTTGTATTGGCTTTCTGAGTTTGAAGTGATTTTAGATCCTTGAAGATTTTCAATCTGTACTTTCAGTGCAGCCAGTTTATTTTTCAGTAATGAATCCATTGGGATTTTCGGTAGTTCGGCAATCATGCTGCTGAATTCAGGGCTTTTTTCAAAAGCCTCTCTGCTGGTCCATGTTTCCACGCAGGTGCCTCCCCAAGAGGAGTTTATTATCCCGATAGGAATTTTTAATTCATTGTATACTTTTTTGGCAAAAAAATAGCCCACTGCTGTAAAAGCTCCTGTATTTTTTTTGCTGCTTTCTTTCCAACTTCCAGCTTTGAGCTCTTCTTTAGGTGCCGAGTTTAAATCTTTGTCTACTAAAAATTGTCTTATCCAAGGATTATCTGCCTGACTGATTTCATAATCGGCATTTTGTGCCTGAGCAACTGGCCATTCCATATTTGACTGTCCGCTGCATACCCAGACTTCTCCCACTAGCACGTTTTCAATGGTAATGCTGTTGTTTCCTTTAATGATCATTTTAAAAGGACCGCCTGCTTTTTCAGGTTTCAAGTACAATAGCCATTTTCCTTTTTTGTCCGCTTTAGTTTTCTGAGTCTGTTTATTAAAAGTGACTTCAATTTTTTCTCCAGAATTGGCCCAGCCCCAAACAGAAATGGGTTTATTGCGCTGTAAAATCATCCCGTCGCTAAAAAGCAACGGCATTTTTACATTTGCATTTGCACACAAACTCAAAGCAAAAAGCAAAGTGATTAATTTTTTTTTCATTTTGGTTGGTTTAAATTTATAGTTAGTCAGTGTTGAAACCTGCAACAAAAGCTGCAGGAATCTTTAAGAATCATGGTTGTTAGAAAAAAGTCATTTTTATTGCTGCCAAACGGTTACACCTCCTGGCGGTACCGTTTTACCGCCAATTAAAATATTTGCAGTGTTGGATATTTTTTCGATCTGGTAATCTTCTGAAGAATAATTGACTGCGATCCAGAATCCATCGCGCCAGCTAACGTAAACTCCTTTAGGATAATGCTCAACAGCGATCCCAGCCTGATTATACACCTGCTGCAGGACTTCTTTTTCAAGTTGGCCATCGTCTGTATCGGTGCCAATATAAGTAACGGTCCCTTTTCCTATTTTGTTGGTTACCACAGATGCTGTGCCTGCGTAAAATTGGTTGGTGTATTTGGCAAGTACATTTTCAGGTTTATTGGCTTTTACTAAATCTGCCCAGTTGTTCCAGTAATACTCTTTTCCGAAACCTTGGATAGTTCCTTTTGCATAAGGCAGAAGATGGTCAAAGTCTTCAATTTTGGCGTCGATTAAAGGATAAATTGGGGCGCCCCATCCTGCTTGGAATAAATGGCCGTTTCTGTCCTTAACAGCTGTACGCACGGTCAGAATTAAATTACCGCCTTGTTTTACGTACTCTGTCCATTTAGCAATAAGCTTCTCATCGGCTATTTCGTAAGCAGGAGCAACCACAACCGCATAAGAATCTAATGGTTCGTTTTCATAAATTATTTCTGCGGGAGCTCCGTATGATTTTACGATTTCAAGATATTTTTGAAAAAAAGATAGTGTATTCCATTGGCTTGTTTGCGCTTGACGGCCCATGCTCCAAGAATTGTCATAATTCCATAATAAAGCAGTTCTTCGAGCCTTAATTTCTTTAGGCATTTCTGCCTTCGGGTTATAAGCCTTTCTTAATAATTTCATTTCCTGCATCGTCTGCTGGTAATCTTTTCCTCCTTGTGATAGAGTAGTTCCATCAAGTTTTGTAATGCCGCTGTGGTACTGCTCTGCACCGTAATTGATTTGGCGGTAACGATAAGAGCAGGCAAAAGACATGCCTTCGGCCATACAATGATAAAGCCACATGCGCACTACACCAGGCTGCAGCAGAGGATTAACATTTCCCCAATTAACAAAACCAGGCTGAAGCTCCATAATTCCTGAAATATTATCTCTGGTTTTAAAGAAGCTCAAGGCAAAAGAAAGTTCTTGAGGATCGCCTAGACGAAAACCTTTGTCTCCAATATTAGCAACTCCTTTGTTAGGATAGCTGGTAAAAGAGTTAAAATCGATTTTTTTTGTTCTTCTAGGATCTGCTGATGGAGTAGTAGCAGTATAATTTGTTGTTACAAACTGATTTTTAGCAATTAAAGGTCTGATAATGTCTGCCTGAAAATCTAAAAAATCGGCCTGCGTATCGGCAGTATATCGTTTATAGTCCAGCAAGGCATGCGGATTGATTCCCCACCATCCAACGTGATCTGCATTTGGAATTTTAACTTGGTCAAAACTGCTGTAGGTCTGACTCCAGAAAGCAGCTCCCCATGCCGTATTTAAAGCGCTTATGGTACGGTATTTATTCTCTAACCATTTGCGGAAAGCATCTTGCGAAGAAGGGCTGTAGTCTTCTTTAGCTTCTGGCTCGTTGTCAAGCTGCCATCCAATTACATTTGGATTATGGCCGTAGCGCGATGCCAATTTACTAATGATGTTTTTAGAAAAATTTCTCCATACGGGATTGCTCAAAGACTGCTGTGCTCTTGTTCCGTGCTCAGCTCTCTGATAATGGCTGTCCATCAGATAGATTTCAGGATATTTGATGCCCATCCAAACGGGCGAAATTGCTGTAGGCGTACCTAAAATAACTTTCAATTTGTATTTTCCAGCCAGATTGATCACTTCGTCAAGCCATTCAAATTTGTAAAGTCCTTCTTCGGGTTCCATGTCTATCCATGCAAATTCAGCAATGTGAATAAACTCAAAACCAGTCTTAGAAATATTGCTGATGTCTCTTTCCCAATCTTTTTTATTCCAGTGTTCCGGATAGTAATAAATCCCCATTGCCATTAGATTTTCTTTAGGAAAGAAAACAGGAGATTTCTGTGCCATTACGCTTGCTGAGGACAGCAGTAATAAACAAATGATATATTTTTTTAATTTCATGGATCTATATTTTTCTAAATCAATTAAGCCCTGCATTAAAGCTGTTTTAACAGGTGCTGGATACGATTGTTTTAAGATGAAACCGTTGGGTGAAATTATTTTAACACATAGAAACATAGCCTTTAGGTGATTCATTTAAGGTGTTTCACTTAGAATAGTACACATTAGTACTATGTGTTAAAGCTTGCTTTTTCTATACTCTTAAGCAGAAGCAATAAAAATCTATGCTTTTATGTGTTAAAATTAAATTTTGTTCTATTTCACCCAATGGGTAAGATGATTAAATTTTTATGACTTGGAGCACTCCGTTATAATCGATTTCTTTTCCAGAAGCATCAGAAAGAAATGCTTTTGGATTGGATGGATCAACAACGACGATTTTAAATTTTCGGTTTTTAAGCATTCCTTTAAAATCTCCTTTGCGCTCGCCAATGGTTAAAGTTTCCTTTTTCTGATTGTAATGGAAGCTTATCGCACTGTAATGGCCTTTTTCATAGTTGTAGTTAATCCCTTCATCTTCATACAAAGTAAAACTGCCATCACGGCCTTTATAAACATATAGCACTACATGATCAGCAGGTTTCTGATCGGTGTATTGAATTTCTGGGCCAACAGGAACTATAGCGCCTTCAGGAATAAAGAGCGGAAGACGTCCATAAGGTGCATCTGCCTGTAAAGTCTGTCCGCCTAAGAGCTGCTTGCCCGTATAGAAATCATACCAGTTTGTGCCAGCAGGAAGGTACACTTCTCTTTTTCGTGCTCCATATTGGTAAACAGGGCAGACCATAAAAGAAGAGCCAAACATAAATTGGTTGCTGATGTTAACGACATTTTTATCATTTTGGAAATCCATTATCAACGGACGCATAATGGTGTAGTCATTAAAATGCGTCATGCCCGCCATTGTATAGATATAAGGCATTAATCTATAGCGAAGACGATCATAATATACAATAGACTCGTACGCTGGATGACCTTCGGGGGCAATATTCCAAGGTTCGCGATAAGGAAATTGTCCGTGAGATCGGTATAGCGGAGCAAAAGCTCCAAACTGATGCCAACGTGCATTTAATTCACGCCATTCTATACTGTCAGAGTTTTCATTTCCGTTTTTGTCGTACTGCTGCTGTGCGCTCACATAACGGTCTTCAACACAAAATCCTCCAATATCCATCGTCCAGTACGGAATACCGCTTGCGGCAAAGTTAAGACCTGCCGAAATCTGCGCTTTCAAGTCTTCCCATCTTGTTGCAATATCGCCACTCCATGTTGCTGTTGAATAGCGCTGCAATCCTGCAAAGCCTGATCTTGTTAAAAGAAACACACGTTTATTAGAATCTACGGCTCTTTGTCCATCGTAGATTGCTTCTGCATTCATCAGGGCATAGGTGTTGAAATATTCGGTTGCAGGTCCTAAAGCGGTTGGTCCCTGCAATTTTTTACGATATTCCATATCTGTACAGTCCAATACATTAGGTTCACTGGCATCCATCCACCAGGCATCAACACCTATAGGATATAAATTTTCGTAGATCTGTTTCCAAAATAGTTTACGAGCACCGCTTGCATAAGCATCATAGAATGACCCTACATAACCAGAGCCAACCCAGTCACGAACATTATCTTTAATGGCTTGCTGATACATCCATCCTTTTTGGTCAAATTCTTTAAAGTGCTCCGTAGTTTTGTAAAATTTAGGCCATACCGAAATCATCATTTTGGCATTCATCGAATGAATCGAGTCGGTCATAGCCTTTGGATTAGGAAAACGGGCAGGATCAAATTTGTGGCTTCCCCATTTATCATCTTCCCAATAATTCCAGTCCAATACGATATTATCAATTGGAATCTGGCGTTTTCTAAATTCTTTTAAATTGCTTAGTATTTCATCTTGGGTTTTGTATCGTTCGCGACTTTGCCAATAACCCATTGCCCAACGAGGCATGATTTGAGATTTTCCAGTCAGGGTTCGGTATCCTTTAATTATGCTATCCATAGAATTGCCATGAACAAAATAATAATCAATTTTTTTGTTCATTTCGCTCCACCAGACTTGGCTGTTTTTTTCCTCAGCTAGTTGTGGCGTTCGCACTCTTAATCCGCAGTAAGAGGTTGAACCGTCTGGTCTCCATTCTATCCTTAAAGCAGTGCGTTTGTTTGCTTTCAGATTCATAGAGAATTTGTAGCTATTCGGATTCCAAGCGGTTCTCCATCGCTCGGCAACCACTAATTGATTGTCTAAATAGACTTTTACATAACCAGAATAATACAATATAAATTTATATTCTCCGTCCTGTGGAGCTTCAATTTCGCCTTCATAAGTAACATTGGCATTTTTTAAAGGAAGCTCTGTTGGCAGGTTTTTAATGCTTTTAACATCCTCAAAGAAAATGGATTTTTCCTCGCGAATCAGCGGTGCATTTTTCTTCTCTGGTATGCTGTAAGTTCCCGTTAAGAAACCTGGTTCACCATTTTTTCCAAATAATTTGAATACCTGATTTAATTGCTCGTAAGGACGGCTGTCTCCAAATCGGCTTAAAGAATAGCTGTCCCACAAAAGCCCATAATTTTTATTTGATACAACAAATGGTACTGATACCTTGGTATTGTATTGGAAAAGTTCTTCGCTTTTATCCTTATAATTAAATTCGTCCGACTGATGCTGACCTAGTCCGTAAAATGCTTCGTCTTGAGGCGACTCAAATATTTGGCGTACGGTATAGCCTTTTGTCTGATCGGCTTGTATAGGAAGAAAAGTTCTGCCGCCGCCTGCTTTTTCGGCCAACAGTATTTTTCCATTTTTATCTTTAAATTTGATTCCGCCGTCTTTTGCCGAAACCACAACATTCAACGTTTTGGTTGAAAGTTTGATAGAATCTTTTGATTGATTAATGTGAAATGGAACAGTTCGCTGATTGGGAACAATAATCAGACTAGAATCTTTTTGAAATTCTTGGGCTGTTGCAGCAACATGTATCAGATCATTGCCTAAAACCTGAAGACGCAGATTGCGTAATTGGTTTTCTGTGCTTGGGTTTAGTCCTATTAAAATACCGTCATCTGTTTTGGTGTAATTTTTTACAGCACATGATGCCAAGAGTAATCCAGCCGAAAGACCTAAGGCTATTGTGTTTTTTTTCATGTTTTTTGGTTACGAATGGTTTATATGATAATTAGCGGTTTTGTGATTTATGTTTTCCCGATCTAGAAGTTACTATATCCAGTCGAACTAAATTTTAAAAGGGTTTCAAACGATTGCAAGCTGTAAAAGTAAAATAGCAATCTGCAATTTCTGGCGACTGCATGAGGCTTATTAAGGTTGTATTGTCAGCTGATTATGCTGGGGTGTAAAAATATCTTTTAATGTAAAAGAACATGGGGTGCAAATGTGTTATTTGACAGGCTCTTATGTATCATCATGTTTTTGGCTGCTGTAAAAGGGGGCAAAATGTATTTTATGGCTGGCGGAAATGTATTATTGTTTTTGAGCATTCAAAGTAAAGAGTACATTAGCATCTTTGAAGTTTCAAAGCTTGAGCACTGAACGGCCTAATTGAGGATTAGGAAGCTTTTTACCAGTTGCTTTTTTTTACGCTAATAATAAGAGCTGTAATTTATTATCCATTAAAAACGGCATATGAAAGATTATGGAATTTTGATAGGCGGAAGAAGCAGATGTTCAGAATTATCTTGAAATCAAAAGTATACTAACTAACCAACCAACTTCTATAATTATGAATGTAAAATTTAGCATATGTTTATTGCTTGTAAGTTTCTTTAAACTAAACGCCCAATCAGCGATAAAAAGTCCGGACGGAAAACTTGAGGTGTCAGTTTCTGTAAACAACGGAATGCCCCAGTATAGTGTAACATACAATGAAAAAACGGTTATAGAAAAATCTCCATTAGGGTTAAAGACAAATGCGGGAGATTTCAGCACTGGATTAACTTTGGACGCAAATAGTATCCAAAATAAAATTGACGAATCCTATGAGCTGCGTAACATCAAAAAAAGCAGCGTTCATTATACGGCCAATGAAGCTATTTTTTCGTTTACAAAAGATGGAAGGCCTGCTGTTGATGTGATTTTTAGGGTGAGCAATAATAATTTGGCATTTATGTACAAAGCATATCCGCAGAAAGAAACACTTTCCTGTGTGGTTCAGCAGGAAGTTTCGGGATTTTTGATGCCAAAAGGAACTACGACATTCCTATGTCCGCAAAGCAATCCGATGACCGGATTCGCAAACACAGCTCCAAGCTACGAGACTTCCTATACCTTGGATGATGCAGTCGGAAAAAACGGCTTGGGAAATGGATACACCTTTCCATGTCTGTTTAAAGTAAACGGCGGATGGGTTTTGATCTCTGAAACAGGCGTAGACAGTGGCTATTGTGCAAGCCGATTAATAGGGAATGAGAACGGATTATATACCATTGGATTTCCGATGCCAGGAGAAAATAACGGAAACGGAACAACTTCACCCGGAATTCCGCTTCCGGGAGAAACGCCATGGCGAACTATTACCATTGGAGAAACATTGGCGCCTATTGTCGAAACTACTATTCCATTCGATTTGGTTAAACCAAAGTATAAAGCTTCTAAAGAATACCAGTACACAAAAGGGACTTGGAGCTGGATTATCAAAATGGATGATAACACCACTTTTCCTGTGCAGAAGGAGTACATTGATTTCAGCGCCGCGATGGGATATGAAACCATTCTAGTTGATGCGCTTTGGGATACGCAGATAGGACGCGATAAAATAGTAGATTTAGCGGCATACGGCGCTAAGAAAGGCGTTGGGCTTTATTTATGGTACAATTCAAACGGGTATTGGAATGATGCTCCGCAAGGTCCGAGAGGATTGATGGATAATGCGGCCATCAGAAGAAAAGAAATGGCTTGGATGAAAAGCATTGGAATTAAAGGCATTAAAGTTGATTTTTTTGGAGGTGACAAGCAGGTGACGATGAAACTGTATGAAGATATTCTGACGGATGCCAATGAATTTGGAATAATGGTTATTTTTCACGGCTGCACATTGCCTCGAGGCTGGGAGCGCATGTATCCGAATTACGCTTCCAGCGAAGCGGTTCTGGCAAGTGAGAATCTGCATTTCGGACAGCAGAGCTGTGATAATGAAGCTATAAATGCGGCAACGCATACGTTTATAAGAAATGCGGTGGGAAGCATGGATTTTGGCGGAAGCGCTTTAAACAAATTCTACAATAGCGATAACATTCCCAATAAAGGCTCAAAAAGAATGACTTCCGATGTATTTGCTTTAGCGACCTCTGTGCTTTTTCAGAGCGGCGTGCAGCATTTTGCTTTGGCGCCTAATAATTTAAATGATGCTCCAGACTGGGCTATAAAATTTATGAAAGAAGTGCCTACAGCTTGGGATGAAGTTCGTTTTTTAGAAGGATATCCAGGCAAATATGTTGTGCTGGCCAGAAGAAAAGGAGCAAAGTGGTATATCGGTGGGATTAATGCGCAAAAAGAACCATTAGAATTAAAATTAAAACTGCCAATGATCTCGGAGGGTACCACTCTTAGATATTATCAGGATGATGAATTATTAAATGGAAAAATAACGGACATCAGGTACAGATCAAAGAGTGGAACACATATTAAAATTCCTTGTAATGGAGGTGTTCTGCTAACCAACTAAAAATTTATAGAACTCATTGTGGATTTATCCAGAATTGAAGCAATAAAAAGCAAATGTAGTTTTGACCATTAATCTTACTAATTAAAATAACTTAAACCAAATGAAATTTATTTATCTATTAATTTTCCCGCTGTTTTTCTGTGCGACCAGTTATGGCCAGAAGTACGAGAAAAACAATCTGGGAATTAAGATGCAAGCAGATGGAAATACAATAGAAATTCAGTTTTACAGTCCTTCGATTGTAAGAGTTATAAAATATCCCGCAGCGGGAGTTTATTCCAAAGAAAGTCTTTCGGTAAACATGAAACCGTTGGCAACTCCTTTTACAGTAAAAAGCCAAAACAGCCAATTGGTTTTAAAATCTGAAAGTCTAAATGTTACGGTACAGTTTCCAACTGGAGAAATCTCATTTGCAAGTTCAGACCGGATCTTGCTTCGTGAGAAAAAACAGGGAACAAAATTTAAAACCGTAAAAGATACCGATACCGATTCTTATAGCGTATATCAGGCATTTGATTTGGAGAAAGAAGAACCTATATATGGTTTAGGACAGCACCAAAGGGGAGATTTAAACCAAAGAAATCAAAATTATCGTTTGGAACAGGGAAATACAGAAGATGCGGTGACTTTTTTTCAGTCGGTAAAAGGATATGGACTTTTTTGGGATAATTATGCGCCGACAGAATTTAAAGACAATGCCAACGAAACTTCATTTGAATCTAATGTAGGCGACGGGGTAGATTACTATTTTATGTACGGTAAAAATGCCGATGGAGTGATCTCACAAATGAGAAAGCTCACAGGCAGTGCTCCAATGTTTCCGCTTTGGACGTATGGTTTCTGGCAGAGTAAAGAACGTTATAAAAGCCAAAATGAAATAGTTGGCGTAGTAAAAAAATATCGAGAGCTGGGAGTGCCTCTGGACGGAATAATTCAAGACTGGCAGTATTGGGGAAATAATTATTTATGGAATGCGATGGAGTTTCTTAATCCTGAATTTTCGGAGCCTCAAAAGATGGTGGATGAAATTCATGGACTGAATGCTCATATGATTATTTCGATCTGGTCTTCATTTGGACCAAAAACAAAGCCTTATAATGAGTTGAATAGTAACGGAATGCTGTTTGATTTCCTAACTTGGCCAGAATCTGGCAGCGAAATTTTCCCTCCGAAAAAAGATTATCCTTCTGGAGTGCGTGTTTATGACGCCTATAACCCAAAGGCAAGAGACATTTACTGGAAATATGCAAGTGAAGGCCTTTTAGCAAAAGGAATTGACGGCTGGTGGATGGATTCTACAGAGCCTGATCATCTTTGGGTAAAGCCAGAAGATTATGATGCCAAAACCTATTTGGGAACTTTTAGAAAGGTACGAAATGCTTATCCTTTGATGACTGTAGGCGGAGTTTACGATCATCAGCGAAAAGAAACTTCAGATAAGCGAGTTTTCATATTGACAAGATCTGCTTTTGCTGGCCAGCAGCGCTATGGTGCCAATACATGGACAGGAGACGTAGAGTCTAGCTGGGAAAACCTGCGTGCCCAGATTCCGGCGGGACTTAATTTTACCCTTACCGGTATGCCGCATTGGAATTCAGATATTGGAGGATTTTTCGCTGGAGTTTACAATCGAAATGCAGAAGCTATAGGAGCGGATAATCCAATGTTTCAAGAACTTTATGTTCGTTGGCTGCAATTTGGAGCTTTTAATCCAATGATGCGCTCTCATGGTACAGATATACCTCGCGAGATCTATAATTTTGGTCAGAAAGGAGAGCCGGTATATGATGCGATTGAGAAATTTATAAATCTACGCTATTCGTTGTTGCCTTACATTTACTCGACATCATGGGAAGTAACCCATAAAGATTCTAGTTTTATGAGAGCATTATTTATGGATTTTGCTGCAGATTCTAAGAGCTGGGATGTTAAAGACGAGTTTATGTTCGGAAAATCTATTTTGGTTGCACCAGTGGTTGAGGCTCAATATACACCCGAAAAAATAAAAGAAGGTCAAGATCAAAAGCAGAATATAGATTTTAAAGCAGAAAAATCAAGAATCGTTTATCTTCCTGCTGGAAATGGCTGGTACGATTTCTGGACAAACGAAAAACTGCAAGGAGGTCAGGAAATTACCAGAAAAACAAAGCTGGATATGATACCGCTGTATGTTAAGGAAGGCGCTATTATTCCAATAGGACCTCAAGTGCAGTTTGCTGAGGAAAAAAAATGGGACAATCTTCAAATAAAAGTATATCCTGGAAAGGATGGCTTTTTTACCTTTTATGAAGATGAATATGATAATTATAATTATGAAAAAGGTGCTTACACAGAAATTGATTTCAGCTATAACGACAAGCAGAAAAAAATAACCCTTTCTAATAGAAGAGGCGGGTACAAAGGCATGTTAACGGAAAGGATCTTTACAATTGTTATGCCTGATGGAACTAAAAAAGTGTTGACTTACAAAGGAAAAAAAATAGAATCTAAACTTTAAGCAGGAAGATATGCAACTAAAAAGGATATGTTATTCCTGCGATCTGATTGATGATCCAGAACTTATAACTGAATATAAAAAGTATCATCTTGCAGAAAATGTACGCCCTGAAATCACTAAAAGTATTAAAAATGTTGGATTAAGGAGATTTGCTTTTTCAACACAGATGATCTCAACGCATTATTTACACTGCTTTCGCAAGAAATAAAAAACTATTAAAACAGTATAACTAAGTATTAATTATCAAACAATATGAATAAAATTATAATCACAATTTTAATGTTACACCTGACCTTTTCTGCAAATGCACAGTATCAGACTAGGAGTAATGAAAAAGGTACGGGTTTCTATATAAATCCCATTTTTGCGGGGGACTACGCTGATCCGAGCATTTTGCGAGATGGCGATACGTATTACATGGTCCATTCCTCTTTCGAATATTATCCGGGCTTATTGATCTGGCAATCGAAAGATTTGATCAACTGGTCACCTGTTACTCATGCGTTACACAAGAATATAGGCAATGTATGGGCTCCCGATCTGGTGAAATATAAGGATAAATTTTATATCTATTTTCCGGCAAATGGTACCAATTATGTGGTCTCCGCAGATTCTATTAACGGTAAATGGAGCGAACCAATCGACTTAAAAACTGGGGGCATTGATCCCGGGCACATTACAGACGAAAACGGAAAAAGGTATTTGTTTTTTAGCAGTGGGAGTTTTATTCCTTTGGCAGACGATGGACTTTCTGTGACGGGTGAATCCAAGCATACCTACGATGGCTGGAAAATACCACGCCAATGGTCAATCGAGTGTTTTTGTATGGAAGGGCCAAAGCTGGTAAAACGGGGAGACTACTACTATCTTACCGTTGCTGAAGGCGGAACGGGAGGTCCGGCAACAGGTCATATGGTAATTTCCGCACGTTCAAAATCGCTTTTCGGGCCATGGGAAAATTCTCCTTATAACCCGATTATCAGAACCACTAAAGAATCTGAAAGATGGAAATCGAAAGGTCATGGCACTTTATTCGAGGATAGTAAAGGAAACTGGTGGATGATATTCCATGCTTATGAAAAGGATTTTTACAATAAAGGCCGCCAGACCCTGCTTTTGCCTGTGGAATGGACAAAAGATGGCTGGTACAAAATACCAGACGGAATAACGGAAGACAAACCCATCAAAAAACCAAACTTACCAGCATCTAAAAGCAGCTTTACGCTAAACGATAGTTTTGAAGGAAAAAGTTTAAAACCGCAATGGGAATTCTTTGGAGGAGCAGACAGCAATAGATTTGAATTAGGTAATAATAGTCTTTCCATTAATGGAAAAGGGGATTATGTGGGCAGCTCTTCCCCATTGCTATGCATTCCGCTGGACCACTCCTATAACGCCGAAGTGGAGTTATTAATAGAAGGAAAAGCAACTGGAGGATTAGTCCTTTTTTACAACAGCGGCGCTTTTTCCGGCATTCTTGCCAATAACGGGAACATACTGGCGAATTTACATGGATGGCAATTTGAAACAGAGAAAAATGTTATCGAAAAACATGTATTTCTTAGGCTTAAAAACGTGAACAATACTGTAGATATGTATTACAGCACAGATGGTGATAAATGGAATAAAATTGAGAACTCACTGGAGGTTTCCGGTATGCATCATAATGTGCTGAGCGGATTTTTAAGTTTAAGAATTGGCCTTACGGCTATGGGAGAAGGTAAGGTAACGTTTAAGAATTTTAAATATCATCCGATAAATTAAAAATAAGACTATGTTAAATGAGGTTTTACCAACATTTGAAAACAATTTAAGAGCTGTAAATTTTATATTGACAGATCCAATATTTTGATTTATAATATTCAAATTTAATATGAAAGATGAAATAAAATATATTAGCTTATTTTTACTTGTTTGTCAGACCGTTTTTGGACAAGCATTTCTTGATAGGCCCCAACAACCCATTGCATTTTTGAATAGGGATGTTGTTATGTCTGAATCCTGGATAAAACAGCTAGAGACCGTTAATACAAAGTATATTTATCAGTTCGATGCCGATAGGTTGCTGCACAATTTTAGAATAAATGCCGGAATTGAATCGGAAGTGAAACCGCTTGAAGGCTGGGAGTCGCCTGCTGTGGGATTACGCGGACATTTCGTAGGCCATTATCTGTCGGCTTGCGCTATTTTGATTGAAAAGACAGGTGATACTCTGCTTCAAAAACGTGTGGAATATATGGTTAATGCGCTTGAAGATTGTCAGCAAAAACTTGGCGGCAGCTATCTGAGCGCATTCCCCGAAAAAGATTTCACGCAATTGGAAACACAATTTAGCGGAGTTTGGGCACCATACTATACTTATCATAAAATAATGCAGGGAATGCTTGATGTTTATCAGCATACAGGAAATAAAAAGGCCTATGAAATAGCTGTTAATATGGCCGCTTATGTAAAAGAGAGGATGGATAAACTTTCGCCTGAAACTATTGAAAAAATGCTATACACTCCTCAGGCAAATCCGGCAAATGAGGCAGGCGGGATGAATGACGTATTGCAGAATTTATTTGAAATATCCAAAGACTCCACCCATTACAGATTGGCTTGTCTCTTCGACCGCAAATGGTTCAGCCAGCCATTGTATGAAGGGACAGATATTCTATCGGGTTTGCATTCTAATACTCATTTGCCTTTGATAATCGGATTTGCCAAAAGGTATGAAAATACAGGGGACAGCTATTATCGCGATGTTGTTTCCCATTTTTGGGATATGCTGGAACATCATCATTCTTATGTGAATGGCTCTAGCAGCGGTCCCAGACCTATTGCTACAACTCCAACTGCCCAGACATCTGAACATTGGGGAAAACCTGATTGTTTAAGTACTACTCTTACTGATAAAACATCTGAATCATGCGTTTCACATAATACTCAAAAAATCACAAATGCTTTATTTCGCTGGACTGCCCAACCCGAGTATGCAGATGTGTATATGAATACGCTATATAATTCTGTTTTTGCGCTACAAAATCCCGAAACGGGATGTAATGTTTATTCTTTGCCGCTGGGTTCTCCTAATAAGAAGAGTTTTGCCAGCCCTAATGAGTTTTTTTGCTGCAACGGAACAACTATTGAAGCTTTTGCAAACTTAAATGAGGCTATTTATTTCCATAACAAAAATAACCTTTGGGTCAATCTTTATATTCCTTCGACTGTCAAATGGAAATCTAAAGGAATTACTTTGTCACAATCGTCCAATTTTCCAGATAATCCTGTTGTAAAATTTAACATAACAGCTAATAAAACGACCCCATTTGCATTGAAATTATTTATGCCATCTTGGGCTGACGAACAAACACAAATTTTGGTAAACGGAAAGCCCATTACAGCTAGTGTAATTCCGATGTCTTATTTTATTATTGATAGAAAGTGGAAAAATGGCGATAACATAGAAATACGTTTTAATTATCATTTTAATTTAAAAAAAATGCCCGATAATCCGAATGTAGTTGCATTGTTTTATGGGCCGGTTTTATTAGCATTTCAAGTAAATGAAGAAACAATATTAAAAGGAAATGAGTCAGATATTTTGAAAAACATCTCTAAACAAGAGAATTCTATGTCATTCATCTTAAAAAATAATAGGAAAGAATATGCGCTTATGCCTTTTTACAAGGTAACTAATGAATCATATGGCGTGTATGCAACTATCCGAAATGAGTATTAGAGATTATTTTGCATTCCTAAATGCAAAGTAGTTTAAAAATCTACATATTAGGGCATAAAAAAAGAGACAACTATTGTCTAGTTGTCTCCTTAAGTGACCTCGACAGGATTCAAACCTGTAACCTTCTGAGCCGTAATCAGATGCGCTATTCAGTTGCGCCACGAGGCCGTATTTGTTATCTCACTATTTTTTAGTAGCTTTGATAATTGCTGTTTGCGGGTGCAAAGATAGACATAAATACTAGATAAACAAGCGAAATTTTACAGAAAAATAAAAAAAAATGAACATTGAAAAGTATATACGTGATATTCAAGGATTTCCAAAAGAAGGAATTTTATTTAAAGATATCACACCTTTGCTGATTAACCCTGAAGCACGAACAAATTGTCTTAAAATTTTGGTCGATTCTTTAGAAGGACAAAAAATCGACAAAGTGGTGGGAGCAGAAAGCCGTGGTTTTTTCTTCGGGATGTTACTGGCCCAGGAACTCAATGCTGGGTTTATTCCAGTTCGAAAACCTAAAAAACTTCCATTCGAAACTATTTCGGCTTCTTATGAATTGGAATATGGAACCGATAGTCTTGAAATGCATACCGATGCTATTCAAAAAGGCGACCGCGTTTTAATTCACGACGATGTTCTGGCAACAGGCGGTACTGCAAAAGCAGTATGCGATCTTGTGCAGAAACTCGGCGGCGAAATCATACAATGCAACTTTTTAATGGAACTGACTTTTTTAAACGGAAGAGAAAAAATTAAAGATTTTCCAGTTTTTGCGGCTTTAACGTATTAAACAAAAACTATTTTATGTTTAATGGCATATAAAACCAAGCCTATTCGAGTTTTGATTTCAAGTTTATCAAATAACGATTCTCGGTAACCATCAATCGTTTTTGGGCTTAAACACATTTCCGAAGCAATTTCTTTGTAGGTCATTTCGGTGCAGGCATGTTTAATGAAAACAATTTCTTTTTCCTTAAGACTGATTTTTTTATTGTCGCTGTTAACTTTATTAATCAGCATGCCTGAAACTAATTCGGTAAAGTAAAAACCTTTTTCGATAACACACTCAATTGCTTCGCGGAAAACTTCGGGAGAAGTATCTTTTAATAAATAACCTTTTGCGCCATTGGTAATCATTTTAATGATGATTTCTTCATCGTCATTAACAGAAAGTGCAATTACTTTTAAGTCTGGACGGTTTTCTTTTATCCATTTCATGGTGTTTATACCGTCTAGAACAGGCATGTTTACATCTAAAAGAATTAAATCTATATCATTGTCTAAATTTTCCTGTAGATAAGAAATAAATACTTTGCCGTTTTCAAAACGATTTATGACGTCGTAGTCACCAAAACTTTTAATAAGCAGTTCCAAAGACTGTGAAAAAAGAAGATGATCGTCTACAATTATTATTTTGCTTTTTGGGTTAGTTTTCATCACATTGGGTTAAAGGGTATTCCAGAGTTACAATTGTTCCAGATTGATCTGAAGTAATAGCCAATTTGGCACCAATCAATTTGGCTCTAAGTTTCATATTAGTAAGTCCTAATCCTGCATTAGAATCTTCTAAATTATATCCAATTCCAAAATCTTTCAGTTTAAGTCTGAATACATTTGGAGTGGTTTCAAGATGAACATCAAATAAATCACTATGCGAATGTTTTAAGCTGTTGTGCAGTGCCTCTTGAAATATTCGATAAATAATCAAATCATGTTCTTCGTTGATCTCGGGAATTTCACCAATAAGGTTGAAATTATATTTGATTTTTTTGAGTTTTTTTACTCGTTCTAAATCTAGCTGAATGGCTTCTGCAAAATTGTGCTGCAGTAGATTATCTTTATTGATAATTCGGGATAAAATTCTGAGTTCATCCAGTGATTTGGCTAAGACACTTTTAAGATCTTTTAATTCTGATACCTGAATGCCTTTATTGCTGATTCCGATGTTAAGCTGCATAATCGCAACCGAAATAATCTGTCCAATATTATCATGAAGCTCTTTGCTGATTTCAGAAAGCGTTTGGTCTTTTATCTCAATTCTGGTTTTTACAAGTTCGGATTGGAAATACATTTCAGCCTCCATTTTTTCAACCATATAGTTGTTTTTCTTCTTTATAAAATAAAAGAAAAGAAAAAGCAAAACGATGAGTAAGGTAAAAAAGACAATACCTAATGAAATGACTAATAATTGTATTTCTTTTCGCTCCATAAAAAACCAATACTATAGCATGTGTGTGCCAGAAAATTTAAAATGAACAATACAAGACTAAAAATAGAATCGTCCTGCTTGATTAAGAACCAGTTAATGGCAAGCATAAAAGGAGTAAAAGGCACATGAAATACCAAAATTCCTAATAAATACCAGAAAAAAACAGATCGTTTGAAGTTTAATATTTTGTCTGAATTAAAAATTTCCACCAGATACAAGCAAGATAAAATCAAAATCAATACAACTCCAATTGCGAAACTGTAGGTAAAGGAACGATTAGGATCTTCCTTAAAATACATAATGTTTAAAAAGAAAGAAACAATAAACAGTAACAAAAACAACACTGAAGTTATTCTGTAATTAATCTTTTGTAAAAGGCTTCTTATGAGTAAGATATAGGCGGACAAACTGACCAGCATATAAGCATTATAAACATAATAGTTTAATAAACCGGTCCAATACGTAAAATAGTATCCGATTATTTCTGTGAGAATCGAAAACCAAATTAAAATTACTAAAAATTTAGCTTTCTTACCAGGTAATTTATGCATCGAAATTAATCCGATGCTTCCTGATAATAAAGCTAAATAAATGATATAGGATCTTAAAAATTCAAACATACAATTCTATTAATATACTAAGCTTGGCGGTCTTCCTATGTTTCCGTAATTCATTGGTTCAAGACTCTGAATGTCAGCCGGAGCTGATTCTTGAACTAAAGCGAAACTTTGAATTTTAGCCGTGTTGTTTTCTACTTTTTTTCCTGTAGGAACTAGGAATAATGTGGTTAATCCGGCTTTTTCACCATGTTTTTCATCGTCTGGGTATACGCCAAAATAAAAACGTATACCGTCTACGTTATAGCCCTCTTTTGCGCCACTGGTTTTGATATAATGAATATAACTTTCAAGCGCTTCTAGTGAATACCAAATAGCATTTGCATCTTCTTTTTTAGCTGCTTTTGCAGTCAATGATGATGCTCTTTTGTTATTGTAGTTCACATTTAACTGTTTTGCAAATTCTTTAGTTATTAACTGACTAGGTTTTGCGGGTGGATTTTTCATGATTTTTTTAAAATTAATTGGTTAAAGGTTTAGTTTACAGTTTTTTTTATTTGTTGAAGTGACAAAATTATTGGAAACCCAAAACGTGAACAAGGGGAAAAATACCCTTTTTTGTGCAGGTGAAATTATTTAAAAAAATGGGTTAAAGTGCTGTTTCATAATATTTTATAATGAAACAATTTTACATCGTCAAATTTATGTAAAAATCTGACGGTCAAAATGAGTAACCAATAATAAGTAATAACTAAATTTTTTTAATTATGTCACAACCAACACCTCTAGGTTATCCTCACGCAGGAGCCGGAACAGTAGAAATCCTTTTAGAAAAAGAAGATGGAGCAGATTTTGCAGTCCTTTTTTCACCAGATCCTAATAATATATTATTGAGAGACGCTGGTCTGCCAATGCAGTTTTATTATTATCCAAAGTATCCAAGACTTTCAAAACACCCTGACGGAAGATTTAAATTTGCAATGCAGGTGTTTAAATCAGCTGGAGATTCATCAACCGTAATTGGAGCAGAAGGACTAGAAGAAGAAGCAGGAGCTTATACCACACTTACCAGTACCATTGATCTTCCCGAAGCTTTATTAAAAAAAGCAATCGACAAATTGAAAGCCAGACTTAATTCTGACTACAAAAACCATAGAAATTCAACTCTTTTTGGATTGTTTTCTTTCTTAATTGGAGTAGATAAAGATTTTAATTCAACTAATGTAAGACCTATTCAGCTCACAGAAAACAACATCGCAATGCATGTGGTAGGCGAAAAATCACCTAATAATCCATTTGGAGGTGCTAATCCGTGGACTTTCAACATTCAGGGAGAAGGAGCAGGAACCACTTTCGGATTAGGCGATAATGCGCTTTCAATTTTAATGGGAAGAAACAGTGCTTCATTAGTAAAAAATGCACTTGAAATAGGAAGCAACAACCTGGTGGTCGAAAATAACATTAAGTACAAGGCTTATATGCCAACTACAGTTATCAAAACTACAATTGATGTTAAAAAAGTACACTCTTATTTCTCTGCAAAAACCAATGTAAGCTGGTCGTTTGTAGATTTGAACTGGGAACATGAATACGAAAAAATCAGTACAGAAGGAGGAATCGTAAGCGAGATCATTACTGATGAACAGTTTTCAAACGAAGAAAGAAAAAAAGTAGAAGAATCATTACTCCAAAAACAAAGAGATTTCGCTTTCGAAATGTTGAAAAAACAAATTTTTGACGTTCCAGAAAAACAATTCACACCAGCTACAAATCCAGAAAAACCAAACGGTTTCTTCAGATTGTTTATGGGGCTTGGCAGCGTGGGAGTAAATCTTAAATCAGGAACACAGATTCGTGCGGTTAAATTTACAGATGAAATTAAATTCTCTGCAATTCAGGTTTTGGATTCAAAAATCAGTGGAAACTTAACTCCTTTGACTTTAAAAACAGGTACTGAAGCAAAAGCAGACGTTAAAAAGTACATTACAGAAATTCAGCTTGACGAAGACTTCTCAAAAGTGCAGGTAGTTGCTTCTTTAAATGGAGGTTTAATTAAATTGGACAAAGATAGTGATATTGTTAACGATAGTCCGGTAAGCCAAGTTTCTATAGAAGTTGGATATCCTGATTCTAAAGGACAAATTATCTGGAAAGGACAAGGAAGAATGATTGCTCCAGAAGGAACGCCATACGTAAAAAATACGAGCAAATCAGGAAAAGAAATCGATGCCATTTTTCCAGCAACATGGAACGATAAATCAAAAGAGAAAAATGCCTTTGTATTTGATTTCGTAAAAAACAATGGGTCTTCTAAAGTTAAAGTAAGACAAGAAGTGATGTACGAAAAAGATAAAAGAATCAAATTAAAAGACAGTGTAAAAGAATTTGAATTTGAAGGAACTAAAATCTTCGTGCCGCTTCCGGTTATGAACATGATCAACTATACATTATCAACTGAACAATTGTTTGAATGCGATACACTTGAAGTTACTCTAAAAGTAGATAAAATGTCTACTAAAAAATTCAAGTTTACTGCCGATAATTTTGAAGATGCAATTCCGTACAGAGCTTGGTATGAATTGGATTACACTATTAAGCCAACCGAGTATAAAGTGAAATATACATGCAGTGGTAAAATTGGAAAAAAATCTAAAAAAGTGTCTATTTCTACAGATTATATCAAAATTGATTATCAAGAAGGAGATATATTATTTGAACGTCCAACAGGAACTGACGCTCAAAATGCTGATATCGAGAAAATCAGAGCTCCATTTATGGAATAATTTTTTTGAGACATTTTGCAAAAGGGACTCAGAGGTCCCTTTTGTTTTCTTAAAAGTCACTAATCATTAAACCAAAACGTCATGCCGGATTTAAACACATTTAAGCTCGAAGGAACTAAATTAGTTCCCATAAACAGATTCAATCTTGAACCTGCAAAGCCCAGCACTTCCTTTACAGCAGCAACACTTAAAAAAGAAAATGAATTTAAGGTTATAGAACATCCCATAATTCATTCGATAGAAATAAAGCCTGTAATAATTGGATTTCCAATATTTGAAAGCTATTTTCCTTTAATTGAAGATGATAGTACCATTACAGAAAATGCTTCCTTTAAGGATTATTTTAAAAATGACATTACTTTATTTTTTCCTCAGGTAGAAATTGAACCCAATAATGGAACTCTTTTTTACTATGAAAATGTTCCAGACAAATCAGGAAACCGAGCGGGTTTGATTGGAAAAGTAACTTTGAAATACAGTATCAAAAACAAGGAGTTACAAGCTAGTCAAAAAAGTATTACTTTAAATCTAAGAGAAGCGATTTTAAACTTAAAAGTAAATCGTGATTTTGTAAAAGTAAACGGAATTGTCAATACATCAACACAAGAAATCCAATTTGATTTAATAGATGAAGCTGTAAAAATTGCCTTTCTAAATTTAGTTTCAAACCTAAACGATTTAAAATGTAACCTGGATTTGTTTTTCGATTTTAAAGGATATACCAAATTGAAACGCAATTTTTTGTTTGCAAAAGATATCGCCTTTATCAAACAGAATGTTATAAAGAAAGACCTAACGACAGCGCCAACTACTATAACGCCTAAAGCAACGCTTATTAGCAGTCCGCTGATGGTAAAATCGGCAGTGAATAGAATGGCACCCAAAATGGCTATTTCTGAAATTCAGCGTGAAAACAGCATTAGGGCAGATGTACAAGAAGAATATGTAAAAAGTACTTTTCTGCTGAAAATCAACAAAATATTAAATTATCCCATTTGTACAAATCCAGCGACAAGTCTGTATAAAACAATTGGTGGCGGGTTTACCAATATTCCTTTCAATTTAAATGATGATTTTTCACAGTTCAAGCAAATCTTTGTTTCGGGATTTAATTTTGACAAACTTTCGATTTACAAATCGATGGTACAGCCAAATACGTTTTTACTAATTTCAAAAGTATACAGCCTTTCGAAAGATTTAAATACCATGAAACCTTGTATCTCGACCATTTTTCATGCTTATGAAGAAGGTGCTGGAACAACCGAAGAAATCTCAAAAATCAGTTTTCAATTTGCAATTGGTCCAAACCTTTCTGATTTTGATCTGGCTAAACTTAAAATTGCGCTTCTAAATAATAATTTTATCGATGGAGATACCGCAGACTATTTTGATAAAGTTCAGTTTTTGTTTCCTAATGATATTGCTTCAGAATACGAGTTAAGCGGTAATTACTTTTTACAGCAATCAGATATTACTACAGATGGCAAACATTTTTTATTCAATCTTTCGACTGAAAACCTATCAGAAGCCAGTATTATGATTAATGCTTTAAACAATACGATTACACAATATGCCAACATCAATTTCAAACATAAAGAAATCAAAGATTCCAGTATCATTGAATTGAATATTGAGCAGACAATAGGCGAAATCGTAGAAGCTTTGATTGACAATACCACAAAGAAAATTCAGATCAACAATCAGTCTATTTCTAATTGTAAACTTAATTCCATTCTGCTGGTTTATAATCAGAATGTGACTTATTTAAACAGCACTTTCTTTAAAAATTATCCACAGCTGGTTAGCAATGATACCAAACAGCTGGATTTTACAGCACTCAATCCAACTGCTGCTGGAGATTTAAAAAGCGTATTTTTCGATTTTGAAAATATTGAAAACATTAGTTCTGAGTTTAGTCAAGTTGTTTCTCAGTCCACAGCTTACAATCGATACATTCAGGTTCAAATCAAAAGCCAGGCAGCTGCTACAGCCAGAATTACGATTGAATTAACAGTTCTGGAAACGGGAAGTAAATTTACAATTGAACGTTTAAAAACCGAATTTTCTACTCCAATATTGTTCAATTTTATTGTAAAAAATACTTTGAGCAATTCGACACTGATTTCATACAAAGTCAATTATTATGATAAGAATGATAATTTGACTGGTACTAAAAATGATGTTTTTGATTTTTCAAAGACTTCAATATTAACGATAAATAAAAAGTAATGAAAACAATACAATCAGGAGCCAAATCTAGTGAAGTATATTATTTAAATGAACTTCTTGCGAATTTGGGTTACAGCGTTGTAGTTTCCAACAATTTTGGATCTGCAACAGATTCTGCTGTTAGAGATTTTCAGTTGACAAACAATCTTGTGGTCGATGGAATAGTGGGTTTAAAAACATGGTCGGCAATATTGCAGAAAACACAAGGATTGTTTACTTCGAATAGCAAACTGCTCTCGGAACAAAATTTAATCGATTTCTCTAATCACTATAGTTTGGAATTAGCGGCCGTTAAGGCAGTTAACGAAGTTGAAAGTAATGGAAAAGGTTTTCTGGTAGATGGAAGACCTAAAATTTTATTTGAAGGTCATATTTTTTGGCGTGAACTCGAAAAAAGGAATATAAATCCAGCAGCCTATGTGAATGTTTCAACTGAAAACATTCTTTTTGAAAATTATACCCGAAAATATTATGTAGGAGGCGCAGAAGAATACAATCGTTTAGAAAAAGCGTCCAATTTAGGCGGAAAAGATTTTGAAGATGCAGCGAACTGTTCGGCATCGTGGGGACTTTTTCAGGTTATGGGATTTAATGCAGTACCAATTGGATATTCAAGCATTGATGAATTTGTTGATAAAATGTATGAAAATGAAGGAGAACATCTTAAAGCTTTTGGTTTGTTTTTAGAAGAAAATAATCTTATAGAAACTTTAAGAAGTAAAAACTGGGCAGGATTTGCATTGAGATACAATGGTTCGGCTTATAAAACCAATAAGTACGATGAAAAGTTGCTAAAAGCCTATCAAAAATATTCTAGATAAACTGGGAATTTATCTAACTGCTAACAACAAAAAACTAAAGAATATGAGTTATTTAGTCAATCAGATGATACAATCTTTATCGAATAAAGTACTGCGTCTTGAAAAAGCAAACAGTGATCGTGATTATTCTGGCGGAGGATGGTATCAGGAAGTAAAATATGAGATTTATTTGTATGCCGATTTTACTGCGGTATACATCAAAGAATCTTTCAGCAGTGTTTCTGGAGGCGGATTGTATCTTCCAAACCAGTCTTCTGACAAAGAATATGGAAATTGGAACGTTTTAGAAGAAAACGGAAAAGTCTATCTCGAAATGATTTTTGATGATAATTCCAGACAAAAATTAGAAACACAAAATTTAGGAACCGGAATCCAGAAATTAGGAGATCAAATCTGGAACAGATATTTAATTAGTTGAGTTTTTTGTTTCAGGTTTCAGGTTTCGAGTTTCAGGTTTTGACTAACATGAAACTTGAAACCTGAAACAAAAAAAAACTTAAACCAAAAAACAAAACCCGATAAATCCTAAAATCTATCGGGTTTTTAAATTATGATGAGATATACTTATCTTAAACTCGCACCAAGTTCAGTTTCAAAAGTCTGTTGTAGTTTAGACATGATTTTGTCAATCTGAGCATCAGTAAGAGTTTTGGTATTATCTTGAATTGTAAAGCTTAAAGCATACGATTTTTTACCTTCCGGAAGTTTGTTTCCTTCATAAACATCAAATAAATTAACATCTTTTAAAAGCGTTTTCTCGCTTTGTTTAGCCAGATTGTAAATACTTTCGTAAGTAGTGTTTTTATCAATCAATAAAGCTAAATCTCGGCGTACTTCAGGATATTTCGGAATTTCAGTGTATTTAATTTTTCCGGTAATGATTTTTAAAACCAAATCCCAGTTAAAATCAGCATAATACACGTCTTGTTTGATTCCGAAGTGTTTTAAAATGGATTTTTTAACCACACCCATTTCTACTAAAGTATCATTGTTGTAGCAGATAGAAGTTCCTTCAGAGAAAACATCTGACTGTACAGGAGCATTCGATACTTTTTCAATTCCTAAACGATTTAAAACTGCTCTTACATATCCTTTCAATAAAAAGAAATCAGTTCCTTTTTGAGGAGTTGTCCAGCTTTCTTTATTTCTGTTTCCTGAAATAGATAATGTTAAGTGTTTGTGCTCTTCGTAACCGTTCAGGTATTTATGATATGATTTTCCGAATTCAAATAATTTTAAATCCGAATTTTTTCTGTTGACATTATATGAAATAGCTTCTAAAGCCGAGAACAATAAAGACTGACGCATCGTTGCTAAATCGTTACTCAACGGATTCAGCATCGTAACATTGTGTTCTTCTTTTAAAACAGATGATAATTTAGCGTAAGCAGCTGTTGTTAAAGAATTCGCCATCATTTCATGAAATCCTTGCGAGTTCAATTGAGAAGCGATTACATTTTGTACTTTATAATCTTCTGTTCTTGGTGAATTAGCCACAGTTGCATTAAATTTTTTAGAAAACTCAATATTGTTGTAACCATACACTCTTAGAATTTCTTCGATAACGTCAATTTCACGTTGCACATCAACACGATATGCTGGAATTGTTAATCCTAAACCAGTATCTGAAACGCTGTTGACTTTAATATCTAAAGAAACTAATATTTTCTTAATCGTATCTTTTGGGATTTCCTGTCCAATGATTTTAGAAACATGACTGAAGTTCAATAAAACAGAGAAATCTTCTACTTTTTTAGGGTATACTTCAACAACATCAGAAGTTACTTTTCCGCCCGCAACTTCCTGAATTAAAAGAGCAGCACGTTTTAAAGCGTATTCTGTAATAGTTGGGTCAATTCCTCTTTCAAATCTAAAAGAAGCATCTGTATTTAATTGATGTCTTTTTGCTGTTTTACGAACGCTTACAGCATCAAAATAAGCACTTTCTAAGAAAATAGAAGTGGTTCCATCAGAAACACCTGATTTTTTCCCTCCAAAAACACCTGCAATACAAAGCGGACCTTTTTCGTCACAGATCATTAAATCTTCTGCATGTAATGTTCGTTCAACATCATCAAGCGTAACAAATTTAGTTCCTGCAGGTAATGTTTTTACAATAACTTTTCCAGTGATTTTAGCAGCATCAAAAGCATGAAGCGGCTGTCCTAATTCGTGTAAAACATAATTAGTAACGTCAACAATATTATTTTTTGGAGTTAATCCAATAGCTTTCAAACGATCTTGTAGCCAAGCAGGAGATTCTTGAACCGTAATTCCAGAAATAGTAACACCACAATATCTTGGCGCCAATGTTGGTTCTTCAACATTCACATCAATTTTAAGTGTACGCATATCTACTCTAAAGTTGCTCACAGAAGGCGTAATCAATTCTACGTTTACACCACGCTGTAACATTCCGGCTCTTAAATCACGAGCAGTACCAAAATGGCTCATGGCATCTGCACGGTTTGGAGTCAGTCCAATTTCGAAAACTTCGTCATTGGCAATTTTGAAAACTTCAGCAGCAGGAGTTCCAGGCACTAAATTTTCGTCTAGAACCATAATTCCGTCATGACCAGTACCAAGTCCTAATTCATCTTCGGCACAAATCATTCCGTGGCTTTCCTGTCCGCGGATTTTTCCTTTTTTAATAGTAAATTCTGCGCCTTCTTTATCGTATAGAATAGTTCCAATGGTTGCAACGGGAACTTTTTGTCCAGCAGCCACATTTGCAGCACCGCATACAATTTGCACAGGCGCTTCTAAACCAATATTTACAGTTGTAACTTTTAATCTGTCGGCATCAGGGTGTTTTTCGCAAGTAAGTACGTGTCCTACAACCACCCCTTCTAAACCGCCTTTAATCGATTGGTATTTTTCAACAACTTCTACTTCAAGACCCAGATCAGTAAGTAATTCCGATGTCTGCTCAGATGTCCAGTCTGTTTTAATAAATTGTTTTAACCAGTTGTAAGATATTTTCATGTTAGTTTTATTATTCTTTTTTGTACAAGGATACAAATATAAGGAATTGCAGACTGTAGTAAGAAAGAAATTATTTGGTTTTTTTAGACTGATTTTACTTGAAGAAAAAAGAAGTTAGGTTAAATCAATTCTTCGATGTGTTTTTTGATATTTTCGGAAATCTTTTTTGTTGGAAGATCATTTTCATCATCGCCAAACGGATCTTCGATTTCTTCGGCAATCAGCTCTAAACTGGCTAAAACGTAAAAAATGAAAACCACAACAGGCGCTACAAAATATCCTAAACTAACAGAATATCCAAAAGGCAGTGTCATGATATAGAAGAAAATAAATTTCTTAATGAAAGCACTGTAAGAGTAGGGAATAGGTGTGTTTTTTATACGTTCGCAGGCACCGCAGATATTGGTGAGTTCCTGAAACTCTTCGTTTAAAATAATAAGTTGTTCTCCGGTAATTTTTCCTGCATCGTACAAATCAGTGATCTTGTGATACATGATTCTTTTTACCTGATTAGGTTTGTGTTTGTGCAGATCTATTTCTAAATCAACATCTTCAAAAAGTTGTTTGCTGGTTTCTTCATCTTTTAAATGTTTGTGAAGCACATCAGCATACATTGGAATAAATTTTCGGAAAAACTTTCTGTCGTTTTCATCCTTTAAAATAGCCGAAAGTTTTATGGCAAGATTACGGCTGTTGTTTACCAAACCGCCCCAAAGTTTACGGCCTTCCCACCAGCGGTCATAAGCTGTATTGGTTCTGAAAACGAGTAATAAGGAAATTACAAATCCCAACATTCCGTGCATGATGGGAATGTTGTGGATGTAATCATTTTTTGTGACTTTGAAATGATGAATTTCAAGATAACCTACTACTGCGGCATAAATGCCTATTGCAAGCATTATCGGAAGCAGTTTTCGAACTGTATCTGATTTATGAAAATGGAATATAAAAGTAAACCAGTCTTTGGTGTTATATGAAATCATCTAAAATTTGTTTGAAACAAATTTATTTAAAAATTAATTGTTCCTGCTAATTCTTTTAAAGCAATTTCAGATAATTTTGCTTCATATTGTGCATTGCTGTAGCGAACTTTAGCGTTTACATAATTCAATTGTGCCGTTCTAAAATCGATTGTAGTAATGGTTCCAATTCTGAATTTATCCAAAGTAATTTCAAGGTTCTGCTTCGCAATTGCTTCGTTATCTTCTTCTAAATCTATTAATTCCAAATTGGTTAAATAGGTTTGATACGCTGTATTTAATTGCGTGTTTAAAACCGTATTTTGCTGTTCGATCGCAATTTTAGAATTCTCAATTTGAAGTTTCGCCACTTTTTCATTTCGATGCTGATTAAAACCATCAAAAATATTCATAGAAGCATTAAAACCGTAATTTAGACCTCGTGAAGATGTCTGGCTGGTAAATCCTAAACTCGATTGACTTTCAGCGAAATTATATCCAGTTGTTAATCGTAAAGTTGGATAACGATCTGCTTTTACTTGTTTCAGTTGTAACTCGGCAATTCGTTTATTGATAATTTGTGCTTCTAAAGCCGGATTTTGTTTTTGGGCTAATTCTGTTAAATCAGCCAACGCGAGTTTGTCATCAACTTTAACTTCATCCGTAACTTTAAAATCAATTTTAGGATCACGCGCTAAATATTGGTTCAAAAGAATTTTAGCATTAGCATACGATTCTTTTTGTCGCAACAAAGCTACCTGATCTGAGTTTAAGTCTACTTGCGCATTCAAAACTTCTAACTTGGAAGCTTTACCAATGGTAAAACGATTTTGTGCTAATTCTAATCGTTGTTTAGAAATTACAATAGTTGTATCTAAAGCGGCCAATTGCTGCTGTTGCTGCACCAAATCATAATAAGCGGTATTTACCTGTCCGATTTTTGCCAGAATGGTTTGTTTTAGCTGTGCGTCTCCTAATTTTTGAAGTTCTTTCAGCTGGTCTAATCTCGCAAACATTCTCATTCCGTCAAAAACCGTCCATCCTAAACTTACACCATAGGTTAAACTGTTGTTTTTAGCATTGTTTAAAGAAGTGGTGGTTCCGTCCTGACGTGTTTGTGATGAATTGGTAATACTGTTATTGTCAGTTACAGAAGCAGTTGCTGTAGGCAGCATTCCTGCATTTCCCACAGTAACATTCGTCTCATTTATAACCGAGTTATTCTTGGCAATTTTGATTTCAAAATTGTTCTCCAATGCGATTTTCATAGCCTCTTCAATAGTCAAAACTTCCTGTGCATTGGTTTGAACCACGCAGAAGATTATGATTATTAAAGTGCTGTATAAATTCTTAATGTTCATATTTATTTTCTTTTGCCGAAAAATCACGAATTTCAAAAAGTAAAATTCGTGATTTTTTCGACTTCTTATTTCAAACTTTCTTTTTCGTATTCGTCTATACGGTCAAATTCAGGATAATGTTTTCTGGCTTTAGACCACATGAAATAAATCGCTGGAATAACAAAAAGAGTTAATGCTAAAGAGAAAATAGTTCCTCCCACAATGACAACTCCCATACCAATTCTACTGGTAGAAGCGGCTCCAAGTGACATTGCAATTGGAAGTGCTCCTAATGCAATTGCTAAACTGGTCATTAAAATGGGACGTAAACGTGCTTCTGAAGCTTCGAGAATGGCATCCATTTTTGATTTTCCTTGCTCGCGTAATTGATTCGCAAACTCAACGATCAAAATACCGTTTTTAGTTACCAGTCCAATAAGCATTACAGTACCAATTTGGCTGAAAATATTCCACGTTTGATTGAATAACCATAATGAGAATAATGCTCCGGCAACTGCCATTGGAACCGTTAAAATGATGATAAACGGATCGATGAAACTTTCAAATTGTGCTGCAAGAATCAAGAAGATTAATAATAAAGCCAATCCAAAAGCGAAAGAAGTATTGGAACTGCTTTCTACGAAATCTCGTGATTCTCCAGCTAAATCAGTTGTAAAACTTTCGTTTAAAACTTTCGATTTAATTCTATCCATTTGCTGAATTCCATCGCTGATACTTTTTCCAGGTGCTAGTCCGGCAGAAACAGTAGCCGACATATAGCGATTGTTGTGGTACAATTGCGGCGGATTACTCTGCTCATCAATATTTACTACGTTATCCATCTGGATTAATTGTCCGCTTTTGTTTTTTACAAACATCGAAGTTAAATCCAGTGGTTTTGATCTGTCTTTCTGGTCAAACTGTCCAATTACCTGATATTGTTTTCCGTTTTTGATGAAATATCCAAAACGCTGTCCACTCAAAGAAAGCTGTAATGTCTGCGCAATATCAATAATCGAAATCCCTAAACTTTCTGCTTTTTCGCGGTCAATACTTACGTTAATTTCAGGTTTGTTGAATTTTAAATTTACATCAGTAGTCGAAAAAATATCGCTTTTATTCACTTCATCCATGAAAACAGGAATTTTTTCTTTTAATTTTTCAAAATTCGGCGCCTGAATAATGTACTGAATTGGTAAACCTCCACGTCTGTTAACTGCAATTGTAGGTTGTTGTGTGACAGAAGTTTTAGCATTTGGATATTTTTTGGTCCATTTTGTTAATTCGTCTGCAATATCTTTTTGTGATTTTTCTCTTTCGTCGACGTCTTTTAATGTAAGTCTTACTAATCCGCTGTTAACCGAATTTGAACTAAATCCAGGCGAAGTAATGACTAAGCTTACTTTTTTCTCTGGAATAGAATCATCAATCAATTGAGAGATTTCCTGCATGAAACGGTCTGTGTATTCGTATGAAGATCCTTCTGGAGTTGTCATACGCATGGTTACAGAACTTCTATCATCGTAAGGAGCCGTTTCTTTTGGAAGAATGGTAAAGAACAAATAAATCAATCCAAAACACGCTATTAAAATGGGAAAACTAATCCATTTTCTGCCCATGAATTTGTTTAAGGCTTCAGCATAACTGCTGTTCATTTTTTCAAAAAATGGCTCGGTTTTAATGTAGAATTTAGATTTTTTCTGTTCGCCGCCCTTCATTAAATAAGCATTCAGCATTGGCGTTAATGTCAGTGATACAAAGGCAGAAATTAACACGGCTGCACCAATTACAACTCCAAATTCCCTAAAGAGTCGGCCAACGAAACCTTCTAAGAAAATTACAGGTAAAAACACCGCGGCTAATGTTACCGAAATGGAAATTACAGCATAGAAAATTTCATTAGAACCTTTGATTGCTGCTTCAATTGGTGACATTCCTTCTTCAACTTTCTTGAAAATATTTTCGGTTACAACAATACCATCATCTACTACTAAACCTGTAGCCAAAACGATAGCTAATAAGGTTAATACGTTGATTGAGAATCCGAAAAGCCACATAATGAAGAAAGTGGCAATTAACGAAACGGGAATATCAATTAAAGGTCTGAACGCAATTGCCCAGTCTCTAAAGAATAAATAAATAATAATGATTACGAGAATGATCGAAATTCCTAAAGTCTCGGCCACTTCAAGTACTGATTTCTTTACGAAAATAGTATTGTCAAGTGCAATGTTTAATTTGATATCTTTTGGAAGGTCTTTTTTAAGCGCTTCGTATTTTTTATAGAATTCTTTGGAAATATCTAAATAATTGGCTCCCGGCATGGGTACAATTGCTAAACCAATTAAAGGAAGTCCTGATTGGCTTAGTTTTGTTTCTAAATTTTCGGGTCCTAATTCGGCACCGCCAACATCGCTTAAACGTACAATTTTGTCTCCGTCGGTACGAACAATAATATTGTTGAATTCTTCTGGTTTAGAAAGGTTACCAACCGTTTTTACGGTCAATTCGGTATTGTTTCCCGTTAATTTTCCTGACGGAAGTTCTACGTTTTGCGCATTTAATGCATTACGAACGTCGGCAACTGTACAGCCATAAGCGGTTAATTTTGCAGGATCAATCCATAAACGCATAGCGTAGCGTTTTTGTCCCCAGATTTGGACACCGCTGACTCCCGGAATGGTTTCTAATCGTTGTGAAATGACATTTTCAGCATAATCACTTAATTCTAAAGAATTTCGTGTATCACTCTGAACGGTCATGGAAATGATAGCATCACTATCGGCATCGGCTTTTGAAACTACCGGCGGAGCATCAATATCCTGCGGTAAACTTCTGATGGCTTGTGATACTTTATCACGAACGTCGTTTGCGGCTTCTTCTAAATCTTTGTCAAGGTTAAACTCGATGGTAATATTACTGCTTCCTTGATTACTTGAAGAAGTGATGTTTCGGATTCCGTCAATGGCATTTACTGCTTTTTCAAGAGGTTCCGTAATTTGTGATTCGATAATATCGGCGTTGGCTCCTGTATAGTTGGTACGAATGGAAACCTGCGCCGGATCGATCGACGGGAATTCGCGCACCCCTAAAAATGTGTAACCAATAAAACCGAACAATATAATTAATAAGTTCAGTACTATGGTTAAAACAGGCCTTCTAATACTGGTAGTTGATAAACTCATTTGAGATTTTGGATTTTAGATTGTTGATTTTGGTTTTAGATTTCGTGTATGCTGAAATCCAGAACCTAAAATCTGAAATCATAAATTATTTTTGCGCTTGTACTTTAACTTTGATTGGTGCTTCGTTTTTTAAAGACATTACACCGCTTGTAATTAAAGTATCTCCGGCTTTTAACCCTGATAAAATCAAAATAGAAGCATCTGTTCGTGTGGTGGCATCAACCATTACTTCTTTGGCTTGACCATTATTGGCGATATAGACTTTTTTACCGCTTTGTACGGGTACAATTGCTTGAGATGGAACTACAATGGCATCTTTAATAATGTTCAATGGTAATTTAATATCAGCAAATGTTCCAGGGAAAAGTTTTCCGTCGGTATTGTCAGCAATAGCGCGAATCTGCAGTGTACGAGTGGCAACGGCAACTTCGGGCTCTATAGCGTATATTTTTGCGGTATAAGTTTTATCTGAACCAGAAACGTTAAAATCAATTGTTGATCCGTTTTTTACTTGTGAGGCATATTTTTCTGGAATAGAAAAAGTGATTTTTAGTTTTCCAGTATTGACCAGTTTTGCGACTAAAACGGTTGGAGTGATGTATGTTCCAGGTGAAATAGAACGTAAGCCAATTTTTCCTGAGAAAGGAGCTTTTACAGATGTTTTTGCAATTTGTGCTCTGATTAACTGGCTTTGTGCCTGCGCCGAAGCGTGATCTGCTCTAGCTACATCTGCTTCCTCCTGGCTGATAGCTTCTTTTTGAAGTAAAAGTTTGGCTCTTCTTTCGTTTTCTGCTGCTAAACCTTCTTTGGTTACAGCTTGTCTTAACTGCGCTTTTAATTCGATATCATTTACTTTAAAAAGTACCTGTCCTTTATTAACGTAAGTACCTTCATTAAAATAAATTCCTTCTACAATTCCCGAAACTTCGCTGTGGATTTCGACTTGTTCATTGGCTTCAATAGAACCCGATAACGACAAATTATTATCGAAGGTAGAGGTTTTTACGACAAGTCCCGTTACCGATATTGGTTTGTCTTTGTCGCCAAATTTTTTAGAGTCCTCATTTTTACTCTTATTCGAAATTATCCTGTAAGTGATAAATCCTCCTAAGACTATGATTATTAAGGCGTAGATTAGGTGTTTTAGTTTCATAAAGTTTTGGTGAAATAGGTGTTTTGGGTGTATGTTTTTTGCAACTGACAAATTTAACTTTTTGAAGTGAAATCGCGAGGTGTTAGCTTTTATTTAACACTTGCGTAATCATAATTTTAAATCGGTTTTTATGGGTATTGCATTAAAAATTTTGCACTTAGACACTGTTTTTGATCAAAGGTTTAATTAAATACTTGATATTTTTATTTTGCTTTAACTCTTTTTATGTTAATGAAATCTATGTGCTTGATAATTATGGTGTTATTTTCTTTTTACAGTTAAAAATTAAAAAGATATTTTTCTCAACTTTTTTATGAAGAATAAAAATAAAGTTTTTTTTGTCTGATTTTTTTTGCATTTAAACGATTTTATTTGTAACATTGATATGTTAAACAAAATGAAGTTTTTTCCATGAAAAACGATTGTTTTTATTCATTTTGATGTTAAAATATTGAAATTGGTGGTGTTTTTTTGAAGTTTTAAGGAATTTAGCTGATAAATTTATTAACAAGTGTTTATAATTTCTTTTTTAATTACTAAAAATAACTTTATGAAGAAAAAAATACTGCTTATCTTATGGTTTTCATTATTACTTACCGCAATTGGATATCTTTTCTGGCAGAATGAGTTTAAATATAGTCTGCCAACACCAATTCCTGAAAACTATCACAAGATCGCTTTAGGAAGAACTGTTGATTTATCTCAATGTTGTCCTTTTGATGCAAAACCAGTTTTTTTTCACTTCTTCAATCCTGATTGTCCATGCTCACGTTTCAATGTGCCTCATGTTAGTGAACTTATAAAAAAATACGGAGACCAAGTCAATTTTAAAATTGTAGTTCTGAATAAGAATAGAATTTTTACGATTAAGGAAATCCAAGAAAAATTTGGAGCAGAAATTCCGGTTTATTTTGATGAAGGTATTGCAAAGAAATGCGGTGTTATCTCGACTCCGCAGGCTGTTATTCTTGATCCTTTGCACAATTTATATTATCGAGGAAATTACAATAAAACAAGATATTGTACGAATCCAGAAAGTAACTATGCCCAGCAGGCCGTAGAGTTGCTTTTGAACAAACAAAAATCGCCCGCTTTTAATGCTTTAGCTCTTAGAGCTTATGGATGTTCGCTGCCCAAATGCACTAAATAAATCTATCACTAACTTAAATTAAAAACCCCATGAAAACAAAAGCCAGCTTGAATGAGCAAGACTACCTACACAATTTTATGTCGACTATGACGCAAAAATCAGACACGATTATTAATTATGTTTTAATTGTTTATTTTCTCCTCGGAATCGGATTGTCGTTTAAATACGATACGTTTGAAATTGGAGTAGGAGTAGGAACGCTCAATCTTTTAGCCTATTATTCGGCTAAATTCTTTATTAAAAATTCTAAATTTTATCAATATGTTTTGTCTGTTGTACTGGCTATTTTTATGGCTCAGTATATTTATCAAATGCACGGATTATTTGAAATGCATTTTACGGTTTTTATAGCCAGCACCATCCTAATTATTTATCAAAATTGGAAACTTCAAATTCCGCTGACGTTCTTGGTTGTACTGCACCATGCAGGTTTGGCATATCTTCAAAACTTCATTTATAATGATGCTAACGGACTTCAGGTTTATTTTTCTCAGGTAAATTTTGATCTCGAAACTTTGATTATTCATACTGTGCTGGCAGCAGTCGTATTTTTTATGAACGGGTATTGGGCGTATTATTTTAAAGAACACAGCCAGAATCATATTTCTAAAATCTCAGATGAATACGAATTGGAAAACATGAAACTGGCATCGGCCAAATTCAGCTCCATGTCGGCTACAAAAGAGTATAATGATTATATCCACAAAACGACATTGGATTTAAAACTTCCAGTTAATTCGGTTTTAAAACTAATTGATGTTACAAGAGGACATACAGACAATGATAAACTGCATACGTATCTGGATATGATGCGTGAAAGTGCTAAAAAAATTGACGATCTGGTAAATGATATTCATATAAAATCTACTAACAGCAGACCCTGATTAAGTAGAAAACCAACTTCCAAAAAAAAAATCATTTACACGCAGTTAATCCTCATACTAACATTAATGTAGAAAAATATGGATGCCAGATTTTCCCGTCCAACGCCTTCTGATCGAGAAGTTGATTGGAATAAAAACAAAGTCTTACTTAGCAAAACAGATAAAAATGGGACTATTTTGTATGCTAATGAAGACTTTATAGATGTTTCAGGATATGATGAATTTGAATTAATAGGTCAGCCTCATAATATTATCAGACATCCAGATATGCCCAAAGTAATTTTTAAATTCTTGTGGGACAGCATAAAATCAAGTGAAAATATACATGTCATCATTAAAAATATGGCAAAAACAGGCCGTTATTATTGGATTGTCACCGATTTTAAAATCATTGCCGATACTGATGGTGATATTGTAGGTTTCTTTTGCACTCGAAAATCAGTTCCTGAACCTATTATTACAAAGTTTATCAAACCTTTGTATAAAAAGCTTTTGCAGATTGAAGAAGCAAGTGGAATAAGTGCTTCGGAAGAATATCTGGTTGGATTTTTAGAAGAACGGAAGAAAACTTACATGGAATATATCGATCATTTAATCACAACTGGTAAAGACGATAAAAACAAAGTAAGTAAAGGTTTGTTCAGTAGTTTATTCGACAAAAAATCACCGTCTAAAAAATAACTGAACTTCAAGATATGCTTCATTGTATCGACAAAAATATTCAAAATTCATTTTTGCCCCCAACAAATCTTAATCACCTGAATATTTAAACTTATAGTAAAGAATAAGTCAGATACAGTGAAGTGTATTTTTTTTTAAATCAAAAAAATGAATTCCCAAATTCCAAACTTAAACTTAGAATCTTAGCATCTCAGAACCTCAGTACCTCAGTACCTTAACTAATATAATTCCAAATATTCTTTTTCTTAGTCAATTCTATGAAGACTGTTTTTAGAATGGCGTGTTCTGGTTTTTGAAGAGGCGGATCTTCTTTTAAAATTTTCATGGCATAGTTGCGAGCGTAAGAAAGAATTTCTCTGTCTTTTACGATATCGGCAATTTGAAGGTTTAGTACACCACTTTGCTGTGTTCCCATTAAATCTCCTGGTCCACGGAGTTTTAGATCTACTTCGGCAATTTCGAAACCATCGTTGGTACGCACCATAGTTTCCATTCTGGTTTTGCTGTCAGTACTTAATTTATGGCTTGTCATTAAAATACAATAACTCTGTTCGGCACCTCGGCCAACACGTCCGCGAAGCTGATGCAGTTGCGATAAACCAAAACGCTCAGCACTTTCAATAATCATCACGCTGGCATTCGGCACGTTAACACCAACCTCGATAACCGTTGTGGCCACCATAATATTGGTTTTTCCTTCAGAGAAACGTTTCATTTCGGCATCTTTATCGGCAGGTTTCATTTTTCCATGCAAAATGGAAATCGAATATTGAGGCAGAGGAAAATCTCTGGAAATACTTTCGTAACCATCCATTAAATCCTTATAATCCATTTTTTCGGATTCCTGAATTAACGGATACACAATATAAATCTGTCTTCCTTTTGCAATTTCATCGCGAAGGAATTTCCAGACTTTCAAACGATTTGTGTCGTAACGGTGTGCCGTTTCTATAGGTTTTCTTCCCGGTGGTAATTCATCAATCACAGAAATATCCAAATCACCATACAAACTCATCGCCAAAGTTCTCGGAATTGGCGTTGCCGTCATGACCAAAACGTGCGGCGGAATATCGTTTTTCTTCCACAATTTAGATCTTTGTTCTACACCAAAACGATGCTGCTCATCAATGATAGCAAGACCTAAATTGTTAAATTTCACTTTATCTTCAAGTAATGCGTGCGTTCCTATTAATATTTTTAAACTCCCGTTTTCAAGCTCTTCGTGAATAATTTTCCGTTCGGAAGTTTTAGTTGATCCCGTTAAAATTCGGATGTTGATGTTTAATAAATTCGCAAATTCAGATAAACCAAGAAAATGCTGGTTGGCCAAAATTTCGGTTGGAGCCATCAAACACGCCTGAAAACCGTTGTCAATCGCCAAAAGCATACTCATAAACCCAACGATAGTTTTTCCAGAACCTACATCACCTTGAAGTAATCGATTCATTTGGGCGTTGCTTCCCATATCCGTACGGATTTCTTTAATTACTCTTTTTTGAGCATTTGTCAAATCAAACGGCAGGTGGTTTTGATAAAAATCATTAAAAAGTTCCCCGACTTTCGTAAACGGATGTCCTTTTATTTTATGTTTTCTAATTAAGTTTTTAGTGATTAACTGAAGCTGGATGAAAAACAATTCTTCAAATTTTAATCGAAATTGAGCTTTCGCCAAAGCATCGGCACTCTTTGGGAAATGAATATTAAATAATGCGGCTCTCTTGGAAATCAGTTTTAATTCTTCGATTAAATAGGCTGGGAAAGTTTCGGTAAACAACGCTTGGGTTTCAAGAAACAATTGTTCCATCATTTTATTGATTGTCCTATTCGAAATACCACGATTCGTTAGTGTTTCTGTTGAAGGATAAACCGGCTGCATGGCAGAGCGAAGACTCCTTTCGTGTTCGCTTAGTAATTCAATTTCTGGATGTGCCATGCTGAATGAACTTCCATACAAAGAACATTTTCCAAAAATTACCAGCTGTTCGTTCAGTTTTAAACTTTCACGAATCCATTTGTGACCTTGAAACCAGTTGAGTTCGATCTGTCCGGTTTCATCTACAAAAGTTGCAACGAGACGTTTTTTGTTTTTGGCAAATTCAACAGTTTTAATGTTGATTATTTTTCCAATAATCTGTACTTCAGTTCCTGTATTCTGTAATTCATTAATCTTATAATATCTTGTACGGTCAATATATCGGTTGGGATAAAAGTTAACCAGATCTCCGTATTTATGAATTCCCAGTTCCTTGCGAAGCAGCTGGCCACGGCTTGGACCAACACCTTTCAGATATTCAATAGGAGTTTCAAGAAGATTGTTAGACATTGAGGAATTTTAGGTTTTAATTTCAGATTTATCCAATTGGGATTTGGAATTATTTTTTGATTTTATTCTTTGGAATTTTCTAAAAGCGAAGATAGATTTTAATTGGGAAATTTAAAAGTGACTTTCTGCTTAAAAATTTTAGTGTACAGATACGCAACCTTTTACAAATAATAATATCTATTTAATATACAAACCATAAAACCTAATAAAATGAAAAAAATTACTCTTATTGGCGTAATAACACTGTTTATAACAAGCTTTTTATCTTGTTCAAATGATGATGGAGATTCCAAAAACACCAGTTATTATGGAAAATGGGAATTAAGTAGAATGGCTGGCAACGGATTTATTCTGGCGGTTTACAGTATTGGACAGCCGCAGTGGAAGGAAACCTATGATTTTAAAAAAGACAACACTTTTATTAAAACTAAAGTCCAAAACGAAACTACTATTACAGCATCAGGAACTTTTTCGGTAGTAACTATTCAAAACAGACCGCATTTGCAACTAACCTATACCAATCCAAGTGAAATTGTGGGAAGTTGTAAAGGAAACCAAAGTGAAGAATTAGTGGTAAATGAAGCAGGAACACTAAATAGTACATGGCAAAACTGCGATGGTCCTTCATTAGAATATAAAAAAGTAAAGTAGTCTATTCAAGATATTTATTGATTTATAAATACAAAAAAACTCTGTCAAAAGCTGGCAGGGTTTTTTATTTTTCCGTCAGTATTATTTTAATAAATAAAGATAATTGTTAGATTTGTTGACCATTAAGATATAAGCCCAAGAAAAATGAAAGAAGAAAAAGTTCCTTTTGAAACCATGATTTTTGCAGGTGTCACATTTAAAGTCATTAACCGACATGAAGCGCATACTATTATTGGAGATCTAACCAATTTCAATAATCAGAAAATTTACAATGTTTTTGAAGATACCTGGCGTTTTCCTGATTATGAAGAAAATCCAATATTCTTGCTGGCAGAGGACGATGTAGAAATGGATTCATTTGAAATGGATTTTAGTACAGATGAACATCCTGATGTTTTTATTCTAGGATTTATTTTTAAAGGAAACCTGAATGTTGCCAAACTAATCAGTTCTTACGATACCGATAATTCACCTGCTTTAATTGTTTTTGGAAAAACCACAGCAGTAAATATTACTTTGTTCGGAAGTATTCATTATCTAGGCGGTGGTGTGCAGTGTGATGTTCTTATGGGAGAATACAATCATGGCGAACTTTTCGTAAAAGGCGATGTAAAAGCTTGGTTAATCCACAGTGATGATATGCTGATGCATTTTGAACGTTTTACTGATGTTGAAGCAATTATAAATGTGGGCAGACCCGATATAATGATCTGCAGTAATGTTGAAGGACCCGACGGTCTTTTGACAATCGAAAATTACTTTCCGTCAACTCATAAATTATCTGATATTGTTGATGATGCTTTTATTGATTACTCAAGTTATGAAGATGGAATATTAGGTAACAATTACCATAAAGTTTTTAAAGAAGGGCTTTCGATCCTGAATTACGATAAAAAAGATCAGTATACATACGCTGATTTCCGTAATCAGTTTATTAATATGGTCAATGCTTTATCTGAAACCGAAGAATTAAAAGAAGAAGGTAAAATCATAAGAAATATTGGAACAACCATTTATTCGTTTATTCCTTTTGATTATGAAGGAATGAAATACAGCCAGATTTCTGAAGAAATTTCCAATGGATTTGACATCAGAATGCGTGCTTTATGGTGTCATGATACAGAAGAAATCACATTGGTATTAGAATATCTTTACGAAGACGGAAATCCAAAATACCAGTGGGCTAACAACGAAACAGCTCCTGGAATTGAAATGTTGTGTGTAAAACGTGCTGCTTTAAAAACGTTTGAAATACTTACAGCTGAAGTTGTTGAAGAAGAGGAAGATGATGAAGACGAAAGAGAGTACACAGAGTATGACAGTAGTTTCTCTTTAGAAGAATTCACACCTCAGTTTGGAAGTTATAAATTGCCTGATGACTTGGTGAAATTATATAAATTTCAGCAAGAATACGGATCTGAAACTTATTCAGAATGTTTTGGACTTCTGGTAACAAATGATAAAACGGGAATAAAAACCTGGTCTGAGGAAGAAGAATTCTATAACAGTTTTATTGAATTTGCTGGTGCAAACGGTTCAGGAAGTTCATACGCGTACTGGCTTATCGACAATGATTTGAATAATTGTCCGATAGTCGTTTTTGGTGACGAAGGCGGGATTCACGTAGTAGCTGAGAACATCCGTAAATTAATTCATCTCTTAACTTTAGATACTGAAATTTCTGTTGATTTTGATTACGCGTATTTCTATAAAGACGACGAATATTATTCTGAAAATGAAAATAAAGAAGCATTTCACGAATGGGTTAAAAAAGAATTTAATCTAGATCCGATAGAAACAAATGAAGAAGCTGACGCAATCGTAGACGAAGCAAAAGAAAAGTACAAAAAGAAATTAAACGATTTTCTAACCAAATTCGGGATTGAAATTGGTGAAGAAGATGATGAATAAAATTGAATAAAATGACAACACATTTAGCACTTTTGAGAGGAATTAATGTTTCCGGACATAATATGATGAAAATGGAAGCTTTAAAAACCATGCTGGAAAATCTCGGCTTTCAAAATGTTCGTACCTATCTGCAATCGGGAAATGTATTTGTGGATAGAGAAGAAGAGGCGTCAAAAGTGGGTTTTATGATTAAACAGGAAATCTTTAAAGTTTTTGGGCATGAAGTTCCTGTCGTCATGATTACCAAAGAAAATTTAGAATCGTGTTTTGCTAACAATCCTTATTTGAAAGAAAAAGATTGTGACACTAAAAAGCTTTATGTGGCTTTTGTTTCAACGACTTTGAAAAAAGAAAATATAAACGATTTAAAAATCAGTCAGTTTAAACCAGATGAGGCCAGTATTGACGAAAATAGGATTTTTATAAAATATGCAGTTGGGGCAGGCAAAACCCGTTTCGATCAAAAATACATCGAGAAAAAACTGAATGTTACTGCTACGATTAGAAATTGGAATACAGTGACAAACTTACTTAAAATGTATTCGGAATAATTAATCACGAAGCCATTTTTGCATAGCTGGAAAAGGAGATTTTTGTTCTTTTTCGGCTTTTTCTTTTCCAAGGCATAATCCCATCCATTCCAACAGCGGCAATCCTATATAAGTTCCCGAACTAAAATTGGAAATAAACCACTGCGATTGATCTCTATAACCATTTGGATGAAATACAAATTCTAAAGGAAGTTCTAAATAATGCAAAGCACCATACGACCATAAAATTGCTGCAATTTCATCACCTTGAGTAGGCCATTCTGAAGGTATTTCTGTCGTTCCCACTAACTTTCTTTCCGCAGAAGTAGTTACCGCAAGATGTCCAGCTTCGTGTAGTATATCTCCGGGATAAAGTAATTTTTCGTAATCAATATAAATACAGTTTGGACCAAGTTCAAGACCAGGCAAAAATGTATTATCGAGTTCTTTTTCAATAACATTGATTTTTATTTCTTCAAGAAACCGCACTACTTTTTTTACTTCAATATTTTCTTTTAAAGACATAATCAGCTGGTTTTAATTAAATCACAATACCAAAAGCCATAATCAAAAGCATCGGAAGAATCAGTATCACAAGCTGTATTTGAAGGATTTTGGTTTTTTGGTTTTTCATATTTTCGATATACAATTTCGCCTATTTCAAAATCAATAGGTTTAGAGAAAATAGGTCCATCGAAAGTAAAAGTGTGAAATTCTCCGTTTTCTCCGCAAACATCTACATTTTCAGGAAGATCATTTATAAAATCCTGATCGATTACACGTCCCACAAAACTTTTATCCAAATAACGTTCGTTTACACAAACCACAATAGTTTTAAATCCCAATGAAATAAATTCATGTATCAAATCATGCGACGGAATTTTCCAGATTGGAAAAATACCTTCAAAACCAATTTTCGCTAGTTGGTTCTCACGATATTTTCTTAAATCTTCTAGAAATATATCACCAAAAACCGAATGCGTGATTCCGTTATTTTTGAAATCTGTTAGTGTTTTGGTCATAACTTCTTCGTAAACTTCCATAGTTGGCATTTCTGGAATTTCCATGATTTTGAGAGGTATGCCAATACTTTCGGCTTGCTCTTTTAGTAGTTCAGTACGAACACCGTGCATCGAAATTCGCTGATATTGCTGGTTGACACTTGTCAGCAGATATTCAATTTTATAGGCAGGATTCTGCAGTATTTTATATAAAGAAAGAGCAGAATCTTTTCCGCTGCTCCAGTTAAAAAGGGCTTTTATAGGTGCTGGCACAATTTGATATTTTAATAATGTAAACTTACAAATTTCATTCTATTTGTTACTGAAACCTTTGTAACTTTGGAATTTTACAAGCCAAAGAGATGACATTATTTAAAGACAAGTTCAGAACAATTTCAAATAGATTGAAAAATTGGGATTATTCTAGTGAAGCAATTTATTTTATTACAATAGTCACTAAAGGCAGGAAATGCATATTTGGGAATATTGAAGGTGATAAAATGATTTTAAATCATAATGGGAAAATTATAGAAAAAGAGCTGTTGAAATCAATAACTATTCGTAAAAATTGGTTTTTTCACAATTGGGTTATCATGCCAAATCACATTCATTTGTTAATTGAAATTCAAAATAATGAAGTTTCTAACGTAGAGACGCACAGCAGTGCGTCTACACATAGTATTTCTACGACACAAAATAATGACTCTCATATTTCTTTGACGACAAATAAACGTGACACGCACTGCAGTGCGTCTCTACAAAACCAATCAGAACCAAAATTGTCCAGAAAACCAAATTCTATTTCATCCTTTATTGCCGTTTTTAAATCACTAACGACCAAACAAATAAATGATATTGATTCCATTTGGCAGGCAAATTATCATGATCATATTGTTCGAAATTATAAAACATTTGAAACAATTTATGATTATATTAAAAATAATCCAATATCTTGGGAGAAAGATTCTATAAATTCAAATTTTCAATGAAATATATTTTCCTCTTTATAACGTCCTTCCTTTTTGCACAACAAACCAAATATGTTGATTTTAAATCCGTTTCAGGGCAATTAACGATATACAGCACTCCAAAAATAATTTCTGGAGAAGTTGATTATACTTTCGAAGTGCTTCAGCCAATCGACACTATCAAAATAGATGGGAAAAATATGGAGTTTACTAATGTTCAGATTGATGGGCAAGATGTAATTTTTTTGAATACCACTAAAGAATTACAAATCATAAATAATTTTCAAAAAGGCCTTAAACACTTAACATTTAAATATAATGTAAAACCAAAACAAGCTTTGTATTTTGTTGATATTGAAAACAATGATGTACAAATCTGGACACAAGGGCAGGGAAGATATACCAGTAATTGGTTCCCGAGTTTTGATGATGTAAATGAAAAAGTTATTTTCAATTTAGGGATAACTTACGATAAAGAGTATCAAGTTGTTTCGAATGGTATTTTGAAAAGTAAAACCGAAAAAATTAATCAGATTCATTGGCAGTATGAAATGGAAAAACCAATGAGCTCTTATTTGTTGGTTCTTTCTATTGGTAAATACGATAGAAAAGATTTTCGTTCGAAATCGAAAATCCCGCTTGAATATTATTTAGAAAACAAAGATTCTGCTCGTTTTGAACCAACTTATCGCTATTCAAAACGCATTTTTGATTTTCTGGAAAAGGAAATTGGAGTTAAATATCCATGGAAAATATTTAGAAATATTCCAGTTCGTGACTTTTTGTATGCCGGAATGGAAAATACTACTGCAACACTTTTTGCTACACGTTACGTGGTTGACGATATTGGTTTTGCTGACCGAAATTATGCAAATGTTGACGCTCATGAATTGGCGCATCATTGGTTTGGAGATTTGATAACTGCCGAAAGCAGCACTCATCATTGGCTTCAAGAAGGGTTTGCTACATATTATGCGTTACTTGCGGAACGCGATATTTTTGGTGACGATTATTTTTATGCCAAACTTTACGATACTGCGCAGCAGATTAAATTTGCTTCTAGAACAGATCATGTTCCGGTTTTAGATGCCAAAGCCAGTTCGCTGACGTTTTATGAAAAGGGCGCATGGACGCTTTTTGTATTACACGAAACCATTGGCGATAAAGCGTTTAAAAATGCGGTGAAAAATTATCTCAATAAATACGCTTTTAAGAATGTAAATACGCAGAATTTCTTTGATGAAGTTAAAAAAGTAACTGATTTTGATTTGGTTCAGTTTCAGAAAACTTGGCTGGAATCAACGGCTTTTGATACGCCAACTGCCAACGCTTTGTTGAGTAAAAACAAAGCAATTCAAGTCCGGTTAGAAGTCGATAAATTAAAGAAAACACCTTTAGCAGACAAAATTGGTTTTCTAACAAAAACTCTAGATTCAGATGTTTATTATTCAGTAAAAGAAGCTATTATAGCCCAATTGCAAAATGAAAGCTATGAAAGCAAAAAGGAATTGTTATTGAAAGCAATGCATCAGAATAATATTCAAGTACGTCAGACTCTTGCAGGAACTTTGTCCAAAATACCAGAAGATTTTAGAACAGAATATGAAACTTTGCTGGATGACAAATCGTATCAAACACAAGAGATTGCTTTGTTTTATTTGTGGAAAAACTTTCCTGATCGTAGAAAAGAATATCTAGATAAATCTAAAAACTGGATTGGTTTTAACGATTATAATTTACGGACTTTATGGCTTTCTTTGGCATTATCAACTCCAGATTATAGTTCAAATCCAGAGGAGCTTATTACTGAATTGATTGATTTTTCGACGACCAAATACGAAGCAACAACACGTCAGAATGCTTTAGAAAAATTGATTGCTTTTAAAATCATTAACGATCAGGTTCTTGTAAATCTTGTAAACGCAACCACACATCATATGTGGCAGTTTTCTAAGTTTGGAAGAGATTCTATCAGAACTTTATTGAAAAATTCAGAAATGCGTGCTTCATTTAATAGAATTTTGCCTAATTTGAACCCCGATGAACAATTTCAGCTGAATCGTTTGTTGAAAGAGTAATTTTTTTTCTGGAGATCTTGTATGGTGCTGAAGAGAGAGAGAGAGATGAAAGAAGCAAGATTAAAGATGAAAGATTAAAGATTAAAGATGAAAGATGAAAGATGAAAGATGAAAGATTATTGAAAGGCCGATAGAAATAAGAAATTAAAAGAAAAAAGTAAAAAAAAGACTTTCTTCTGGCTTCTTTCCTCTATTCTCCATTTTCAACCCCAAAACAAAACCAAAAACCTACGTTATACATTTTATGAGAGCATTAGTTATTTCTGGCGGTGGAAGTAAAGGCGCATTTGCCGGCGGAGTTGCACAATATTTAATCGAAGAAAAAAAACATGAATACGATTTATATTTAGGTACATCGACGGGAAGTTTACTTATTCCACATCTCGCTTTAGGTCATATTAAGCAAATCCATTCGATTTATACTAATGTTACCATGGCAAGTATATTTAATATTTGTCCGTTTGTAGTTAAAAATAAAGACGGAGTAGATATTGTTACCATTAATCACTTTAATGTACTGCGCCAGTTTTTTAAAGGAAAACGTACTTTTGGAGAAAGCAAAGGTTTGAAAAAATACATTCAGAATAATTTTTCTCTTACCGATTTTAATAAACTGAAAAAGCTCAAAACAGATGTTATCGTTACCGTAACCAATTTTACTAAAAATGAGTCAGAGTATAAATCTGTAAAAGATTGTACGTATGAAGAATTTTGTGAATGGTCTTGGATTTCAAGTAACTACGTTCCGTTTATGAGTTTAGTGACCAAAAATAACTCTGAATATGGTGATGGTGGATTTTCGAGTTTGGTTCCTATTCGTGAAGCAATCAACCGCGGTGCTACAGAAATTGACGTAATTATATTAGAAACAGAAGTCAATACAAATAAAATGGTTATTGGGAAAAACCCGTTTTCATTGATGATTGACTTGTTTAGAATTGCCTTAGATCAAGTTGAAAAACACGATATTGCTATTGGAAAACTTATGGCAAATAGCAAGAATGTAAAACTTAATTTATATTATACACCAACTAAACTCACTGACAATGCTTTGATTTTCAATAAAGAAATAATGAAAGAATGGTGGGAACAAGGTTATGAATACGCTCAAAATAAATCGGAAGTTATGAGCGATAACAGAAAACTATAATTTTTTTAAATTTTAGATTTCAGATGATGGATTAGCTATAATCTAAAATCTGAAATCTAAAGTCTACAATATTTTTTACCAAAGTTCAGCGACTTCATTTTTGATAAATCCTAAAGCGGCATTACTTGGAGATTGTTTTTCTAATAAATCATTCAAGATTACTTCACGTAATTTGTCTGCATTGTCTACTTTATCGCTCATAGCAGCTTTACGAATCATCTGGATGGTTGCGTTTTTAGCAGTTGTAATGATTGTCCAGCATTCATCAGACATATAAATCTGTTGTGTTAAATTATGTTCGAATTCTTGCTCGATTTGGTCAATTACATAATTTTCGTAATCGTGTTTGTTTTGTGAAATCGGTGAAATTCTAATTAATAATTTCGTGAGATTGATTCGTTCTAAAAACAAAGTCATACGTTCGTAAGCTTGTAAACGAATGGGAAGTGATTCTTTATGAGCTTCTCTGTTTAATAAAAAAGCACGTTTTCTGTCATTGTTTTTAATGTGCAGTTCAAAAAAACGATACGCTACCAATCCGGTAATAATTGCAGGCAGTGTATAGCTGGCTAATTCTATAATTCTTGTAAAATCCATTTGAATAATTTTTAAGCAAAAATATACTTTTTAAGGAAAAATCCATTTTAAATTTTTAGTAATAAACAAAAAGGAAGACTTACTTTTGTAACTTGTTTTTTTAGTTACCGAAAAATCTTTTTAATGGATTCGTATATCATTATTTTTCTTTGTTTAGCCGCTTTTGCAGCTGGATTTATTGATGCAATTGTAGGCGGTGGTGGTTTAATCCAGACTCCAATGGGACTAATTCTTTTACCAAATCTTCCAGTTTCGACAGTGGTTGGAACTTTGAAAATTCCTGCTTTTAGCGGTACTGCTTTTGCTGCTTTCCAATACTTGAAAAAAGTGGTTATTCAGTGGAAATTATTAATTATAATGATGTGTCTGGCAGTTCCGTCAGCATTTTTGGGATCGACAATTTTGACTTTAGTAAGTAATGATTTTATGAAACCACTTTTATTGGTCGTTTTGTCTTTATTATTTATTTACACTTACGCCAAGAAAAATTTCGGACAGCATGTTGTTAAAGATCATTCGGCAACAACACAAATAATTTATGCAGTTGTCATTAGTGTAATCGTTGGCTTTTATGATGGATTTATCGGTCCAGGAACTGGAAGTTTTTTTGTGGTAGCGTTCATAGCACTTTTAGGATTTGATTTTCTTCATGCTTCCGCGAATGCTAAAATGGTAAATCTGGCGACTAATTTTGGATCGATTTGTTTATTTATGATAAAAGGAAAAATCATCTGGTCAATCGCAATTCCTATGGCTGTAAGCAATGGATTAGGCGGATGGTTAGGTGCAAAACTGGCTATTAACAAAGGAAACAGCTTTATTAGAATTTTCTTTTTAGTAGTTGTTGTGGGAACTCTGATTCGTTTTGCTTATGATGTGTTTTTTAAATGAGATTGTAAGGTTCTGACATGTTGGATTTTTATATTGCTATACCTTTTCTCATTTTTTTGATTTATATTTGTTGTTTAAACAGTATTATTAGTATCAAAATATGATAGAAATAGTTGAGAATTACGAGAAATACATTGATAGTTTACCTGAATTAATCAATAAATCATATTATAAGGCTGAATTTTTTATGCAAAAATTGGGCTTAAAGCATGCTACATATTACAGGAAATTAAAATCAAAAACATTCACACATCAGGAAGTTAAGTTGATAACTAAATTATTGTTTCCAGAAGAAATGTTAATTGAAGAATTGAAGAAAGGTGAGGAGGATATAAGAGCGGGCAGAACTATTGATTTTGATGATTTTAAAGAAAGATTAAGAGCTAAGTATAATATCTAAATCGACAGGATTTCTCTTGTTATCCCAAAACAAAATGATATATAAAATTTGACTTTCTATTGTATAGAAAATGTATACTTGGTTTGATAACAAGAATTATCGATAACAAGTTTTTTTATATCTAGAACCAATCTCATTATTTTGAATAATCATTTCTATAGTTGAGATAGTTTTTTCTGAGAAAATTTTTGCTTTTGAATCACTGAATCTATCAATAATAGATGTATATGTTTTTTCGGCGATTTCCGTTAGTTTTACAATCATTAATTTGCATTAAGTTTTTTACAAATATAATATTTAAGATTTTTCTTTCAAAATATTCAAAAATGTAAATTCTTTATCTTTAGCCCCGATTGAGGCGGTATCCTCGCAGCGTAGCGAAGAGATAAAGCCGAAAGCGGGAAACCATGCTTAAAAGAAAGCCTTTTGTTTGGCTTCAAATTAAAAAACTTAGTGGCTTAGAACCTTAGCAACTTAGTAGCTTATTAAATCATTAATTCTTAATTTTGCATAAAAGGAGAAAATTACATGCAGAAATATATTGACCAGCTCAACGAAGCGCAGAGAGCACCTGTTTTAAAAAAAGACGGGCCAATGATTATTATTGCTGGTGCAGGTTCGGGGAAAACCCGTGTTTTAACAATTAGGATTGCCTATTTAATGCATCAGGGAGTCGATGCCTTTAATATTTTGTCGCTTACGTTTACGAATAAAGCGGCGAGAGAAATGAAACACAGGATTTCGGATATTGTGGGAGCATCTGAAGCCAAAAACCTCTGGATGGGAACTTTCCATTCCATTTTTGCCCGTATTCTTCGTGCAGAATCGGAACTTCTGGGATATCCTTCCAATTTTACGATTTATGATTCTCAGGATTCGGCTAGACTGATTTCTTCTATTATTAAAGAAATGCAGCTGGATCGTGATATTTATAAGCCAAAACAAGTTTTAGGACGTATTTCAAGTTATAAAAACAGCTTAATTACTGTAAAAGCATATTTCAATAATCCAGAATTGATTGAAGCCGATGCTATGTCTAAAAAGCCGAGATTGGGTGAAATCTATCAGCAGTATGTGGAACGCTGTTTTAAAGCTGGTGCCATGGATTTTGATGATTTGCTGTTGAAAACCAATGAATTACTGACTCGCTTTCCAGAAGTTTTAGCAAAATATCAAAACCGCTTTAGATATATTTTGGTGGATGAGTATCAAGATACGAATCACTCTCAGTATTTGATTGTTAGAGCTTTATCAGATAAATTTCAAAATATTTGTGTAGTTGGAGATGATGCGCAGAGTATTTATGCATTCCGTGGAGCGAACATCAATAATATTTTGAACTTCCAGAAGGATTATGAAGGTGTAGTCATGTTCCGTTTGGAGCAGAATTACCGTTCGACGCGAAACATTGTGGAAGCTGCGAATACGGTAATGGAGCATAATAAAACCAAACTGGATAAAGTTGTTTGGACAGCAAATGAATTTGGACCAAAAATTAAAGTCCACAGAAGTTTAACTGATGCCGAAGAAGGTCGTTTTGTTGCTAGTACTATTTTCGAACAGAAAATGCAAAATCAATTGCATAATGGCGCTTTCGCTATTTTGTACCGTACAAATGCACAATCTCGAGCGATGGAGGATGCGTTAAGAAAGCGTGATATTCCGTATAGAATTTATGGCGGTTTGTCTTTCTATCAGCGTAAAGAAATTAAAGACGTTTTATGTTATTTGCGTTTGGTTTTGAATCCGAAAGATGAAGAAGCTTTAATTCGTGTCATCAATTATCCAGCACGTGGAATTGGTGATACAACGGTAGAAAAACTGACTATTGCTGCCAATCATTACAAACGTTCGATTTGGGAAGTAATGGTCAATATTGATAAAATCGACTTAAAGCTGAATGCGGGTACAAAAAACAAATTAAAGGATTTTGTTACGATGATTCAGAGTTTTCAAGTTATCGATCAGAATCAGGATGCTTTTTATGTTACCGATCATGTTGCTAAGAAAACAGGTTTGGTTCAGGAATTAAAGAAAGATGCTACTCCAGAAGGAATGGCAAAAATTCAGAATATCGAAGAACTTTTAAACGGTATTAAAGATTTTACCGAAGGACAAAGAGAAATTGACGGAGCAAGAGGTGCGCTTTCTGAATTTATGGAAGATGTAGCTTTGGCAACAGATCTGGATAAAGATACAAATGATGATGATCGTGTGGCGTTAATGACAATTCACCTAGCCAAAGGATTAGAGTTTCCTCATGTTTTTGTAGTTGGTATGGAAGAAGATTTGTTTCCGAGTGCAATGAGTATGAGTACAAGAAGCGAATTAGAAGAGGAACGTCGTTTGTTTTATGTAGCATTAACTCGTGCAGAGCATCAGGCATATTTAACTTATGCTCAGTCGCGTTACCGATGGGGAAAATTAACTGATAGTGAACCATCTCGTTTTATTGAAGAGATTGAAGGACAATATTTAGAATATTTAACTCCGGCTGAAAGTAATTATCGCTACAAATCGCCAATTGATGGAGATATTTTTGGTGATGTTGATAAATCAAAACTGAGATTAACAAAACCAGTAGGAGGAACACCGCCTAAACACATTACAGATAATAGTCCGAAACCGGATCTAAATATTAGAAAACTGAAACCAGTTGCTGGAACTAATCCAAATGCTAGTGCACCAAATTTGTTTGATGGCAAATTAACCATTGGAAATGTAGTTATGCACGAACGTTTTGGAAAAGGCGAAGTGATTAATCTTGAAGGTGTTGGTCCTGATAGAAAAGCAGAGATTAAATTTGAAGTAGGAGGAATTAAGAAATTACTTTTAAGATTTGCTAAACTGGATGTTATTGGATAGTTAGACTTCTATTAAACTTCTGCACAATAAATATGAAATATGAAAATTTTAATGTGTAATGATTTTAACTTGAAAACTATCTAACTTTAAATAAAAAACAAAATGGCCGAATTTATAAAAATATATCCCGATAAACCAAGCGAAGCTGCGATTGCAAAAGTTGTGAAAGTGCTTCAGAATGGTGGTTTGGTAATTTATCCTACTGACACCGTGTATGGTTTAGGATGTGATATTACCAATTCGAGAGCATTAGAGAAAATTGCAAAAATTAAAGGTGTTAAACTAGAGAAAGCCAATTTCTCGTTTATATGCCATGATCTGAGTAATTTGTCTGATTATGTTCGACAAATCGATACGTCGACTTTTAAAATATTAAAAAGAGCCCTTCCCGGGCCGTATACTTTTATTTTACCAGGAAATAATAATTTACCAAAAGAGTTTAAGAAGAAAACTACCGTAGGTATTCGTGTTCCAGATAATAATATCATTTTAGAAATTGTCCGTCAGTTAGGAAATCCAGTTGTTTCGACTTCAATTCGTGATGAAGATGATGTAATTGAATATACTACAGATCCCGAGCTGATTTTTGAAAAATGGCAGAATCTCGTAGATATGGTTATTGATGGTGGTTATGGAGACAACGTAGGGTCAACAATCATCGATCTTTCAGAGCATGAACCAGTTGTGGTAAGAGAAGGAAAAGGTGATATTGATATTTTGTAAAAAAAATACAGAATTACGTAAAAGCTGAAAAAATATAACTAACTTTATAGTAGTTAAAATTTAGTTAGTTAATTACAATAATAAAAAAAGCAGGTCAATTGACCTGCTTTTTGCTTTTAAAGCTCTTATTATTTAGCTTGTTTTTTCATTTCTTTTTCGATCATATCATAGAACTGGTCGATTTTTGGCATAACCACAATACGAGTTCTTCTGTTACGAGATTTGTTTTCAGGAGTATCATTTGCAACTAATGGTACATATGAACTTCTACCTGCAGCAATTAATTTAGCTGGGTTTACACCAAGGTCATTAGTTAATACACGAACGATTGAAGTTGAACGTTTAACACTTAAATCCCAGTTGTCTAACAAAACACCATTACTTCTGTAAGGTACGTCATCTGTGTGACCTTCAACCATACATTCGAAATCTGGTTTATCGTTAACTACTTTTGCAACTTTTGCTAAAACAGATTTTGCTTTGTCACTAACTTCGTAGCTTCCGCTTTTGAATAATAATTTATCAGCAATAGAAATAAATACTACTCCTTTTTCAACATTTATTTCGATATCCGGATCGTTGATTCCAACAGCACCTTTTAAACTTGTAACTAATGCTAAAGTTACACTGTCTTTTTTCGTAAGTGCATCCTGAAGTCTTGAAATTTTTAAATCTTTTTCTTTTAAGCTTTCTAAAGATTTTTCAAGGTTTTCAGCTCCTTTGGTAGTTAAAACTGTTAAATCTTTAGAGCTGTTTATTAAGTCTTGATTGTGTTGTTTATAGCTTTCAGCTGTTGCTGCTAATCCTGCTTTTTCTTCTAAACAAGAATTTAATTTAACTGTGCAAGAGTTTAATAAATCTTGAATTTCTTTATTCTTAGCTTCTAGTGCTGCATACTCTTTTTTAGATACACACGAAGTTAAGGCCATTAATACTGATAGTGCGATAACTATTTTTCTCATAGGTATTATATTTAATTAAACGTTGATTACAAATTTAGTTTTTAATATTTTGATTAGTGTTAAAGATTTCTTTAAAAACCCGTAATTTCTTTATATAATAGAGGAAAACGATACTTTTTACAGTATAGTATTGCTGTATTTGAAAATCTTTTCTTTTTTTCAGATACTTTAAAGATAGACAATAAAATGAAAAATGTGCTTTTAAAATCGCAAATGTATGTCCAAATTTTCCTTGTGTAAGAAAACGGATACCCGCAATTCCATCTAAAATCATTCTGAAGAAAATCACAAAAAGCAATCCTTTTTTAGGAAGGTTTTTTACCATCATCAATAGTGAATTTCTGAAATTGAGATATGTCTTTTTCGGATTTCCTTGAGCCAGAGTCGCACCGCCGACATGATAAACAACTGATTTTGAATTGTATTTTATAACATGTCCGTTATTTTGCGCGCGCCAGCATAAATCTATTTCTTCTTGATGTGCAAAGAAAGTTTCATCAAAACCACCAAGTTCATGGTACACTTCTTTTCGAATAAAGAAACAAGCTCCAGATGCCCAAAATAGAGGACAAGTATCATCATATTGGTCATTATCTTTTTCGACAGTATCAAATATTCTTCCTCTGCAAAATGGATATCCATATTTGTCTATGAACCCACCAGCTGCGCCTGCGTATTCGAAATATTCTTTGTTTTTATAATCGAGGATTTTCGGCTGAATTATAGCGGTTTGTTTTTCTGTATCAAAAGTTTCAATTATCGGCTTAAGCCAATTTTCGGTAACTTCAATATCAGAATTTACCAATGCATAAAGTTCTGCATCAACATGCTGAAGTGCATCATTATATCCCTTTGCAAAACCGTGATTGCCTGTATTTTGTACAATTTTTACAGAAGGAAAATTTTGCTTGATAAAATTGATAGAATCATCCTTAGAGTCATTATCCGCAATATAAATAGTGGCTTCTTCTGAATATTGTATAACCGACGGCAAAAATTGTTCTAACAATTTAACTCCGTTCCAATTTAAAATGATAACTGCTATTTTATCCAAAAGAATTCTTATTTTATAATATTATAATCGGGTAAGCTGGGTAAAAACTGATATTTTTCATTTTCAAAGTCCATCTGACAATAATAATGATTCAGTCCGTTTGTGACATTCAAAAACCGTGCCTGCATTGTCATGTTATAGCGGGCAATCTGGTCAAAAGTTGCTTGTGAAATCCTCACTTCGGGCGCTTTGCATTCTACTAATATATGTATAGAACCATCAGAATTAAATACTACAACATCGTATCTTTTTCTTAACCCATTGACTGTTAAAACTTTCTCTACATTGATGAGCGATTTTGGATATTTTTTCTCATTTATTAAGTAATGAACAACATGCTGACGCACCCATTCTTCGGGGGTAAGAATTATAAATTTTTTCCTGATTTCATCAAAAATAGACACTTTATTTTCGTTATTTTTGAATCGGAAAGTGTAGGTAGGGAAATTAAGTTTTAGCATAAAGCAAAAATATAAAATAGTTTCAGGTTTCAAGTTCAAAGTTTCAAGTTATTGAAATTCTAACCTGAAACCTGAATCTTGAAACAAATTTTAAATGGACGAAGTAATAAAGATTGTTAACGATATCAAAGCGGGAAATATCAAACCTATTTATTTTTTAATGGGTGAAGAACCTTATTATATCGACAAGTTATCTGAATATATTGAACAAAATGTGCTTGCCGAAGAAGAAAAAGGTTTCAATCAAACGGTTTTATACGGAAGAGATGTTTCGGTTGATGAGATTGTCTCTACGGCTAAGCGCTATCCTATGATGGCTGATCGTCAAGTTGTTATTGTTAAAGAAGCACAGGATTTATCGCGAACAATTGACAAAATTGAATCGTATGTTGATAATCCAATGGAAACGACGGTTTTGGTTTTTTGTTATAAATATAAAACACTAGACAAAAGAAAAAAAGTAACCAAACTTTTAGCGCAGAAAGGAATTGTTTTCGAAAGCAAGAAATTATATGAAAATCAAGTTGGAGACTGGATTAAACGTGTTTTAGCTGGAAAAAAATATACAATTGATCCTAAAGCAAATGCGATGTTGGTTGAGTTTTTAGGAACTGATTTGAGTAAAATAAACAATGAACTTGAAAAACTTCAGATTATATTACCGCAAGGAACCATGATTACACCACAGCATATTGAGGAAAATATTGGTTTCAGTAAAGATTATAATGTATTCGAATTACGAAAAGCAATTGGCGAACGAAATCAATTGAAAGCTTATAAAATTGCTGAAAATTTTGCCCATAATCCTAAAGAATATCCGCTGGTGATGACAACAGGTTTGGTTTTTGGATTTTTTGTTCAGCTTTTAAAATACCACGGACTTAAAGATAAAAATCCTAAAAATGTCGCTGCCGCAATTGGTGTGAATCCATTTTTCTTGAAGGAATATGATTTGGCAATAAAAAATTATCCAATGCGAAAAGTCAGTCAGATTGTGGGAGCTTTACGCGATATCGATGTTAAAAGTAAAGGAGTTGGAGCAAATGCACTTCCGCAGTCAGATTTACTTAAAGAAATGCTGTATAAAATATTTAATTAAGCCATTAAAATTCACGATATTTGCGTTTCTAAAAAATTTTACTACTTCAAAATATTACGATATAATTATGGGAATGAATAAAAATACCGTTTTAGGATGGGCTACTTTCATTATGGTGCTTATGGGGTTACTGCTTATAGGTCTTGGTGCTTTTAGATACAGAGACGTATCCGGCTGGGGATTTGCGGCAACTGGAGTTGGTTTTATTGCTAATGCTTGGGTTTTTAATGCTTTAAAAGGAAGAGTGTAAGCTCAATAGCAATTTTCGTAAATCAAAAATTCAACGTAAAAAATAATTAATTTATATAAAGAACATAAAAAATGTCAGACGATAAGAAAGTAATTTTCTCAATGCAGAAATTGAGTAAAACCTATCAAGGAGCAGACAAACCGGTACTTAAAAATATTTACCTTAGTTTCTTTTACGGAGCTAAGATTGGTATTTTGGGTCTTAACGGTTCTGGAAAATCTTCTCTTTTAAAAATTATTGCAGGTGCTGATAAAAACTATCAAGGAGATGTTGTTTTCCAGCCAGGATACACAGTTGGATATTTAGAGCAGGAGCCAATTCTTGATGATTCTAAAACAGTTATTGAAATTGTTCGTGAAGGAGCTGCAGAAACTATGGCAGTTTTAGATGAATACAACCAAATCAATGACTTATTCGGTCTTCCTGAATATTATGAAGATCAGGATAAAATGGATAAATTGATGGATCGTCAAGCGGCATTACAAGATAAAATTGATGCTCTTGGTGCTTGGGAAATCGATACCAAATTAGAAATTGCAATGGATGCATTGCGTACTCCAGAAGGTGATACACCTATTAAAAACCTTTCAGGAGGAGAGCGTCGTCGTGTAGCTTTATGTCGTCTGCTATTGCAGCAGCCAGATGTATTGCTTTTAGATGAGCCTACTAACCACCTTGATGCTGAATCTGTACTTTGGTTAGAGCAGCACTTAGCACAATATTCAGGAACTGTGATTGCTGTAACTCACGACCGTTATTTCCTTGATAATGTGGCGGGTTGGATTCTTGAGTTAGATAGAGGAGAAGGTATTCCATGGAAAGGAAATTATTCTTCTTGGCTGGATCAGAAATCAAACCGTTTGGCTCAAGAAGAAAAAGTGGCTTCTAAACGTAGAAAAACTTTAGAGCGTGAGTTGGAGTGGGTTCGCCAAGGAGCAAAAGGTCGTCAGACAAAACAAAAAGCGCGTTTACAGAATTACGACAAATTATTGAATGAAGATCAAAAACAACTAGACGAAAAATTGGAAATTTATATTCCTAATGGACCTCGTTTAGGTACAAATGTTATTGAAGCTAAAAATGTTGCCAAAGCTTTTGGTGATAAATTATTATATGATAATTTAAACTTTACTTTACCACAAGCAGGTATCGTTGGGATTATTGGACCAAACGGTGCTGGTAAATCAACCATTTTCAAAATGATTATGGGAGAAGAAACTACTGATAGCGGAGAATTTACAGTTGGAGACACTGTGAAAATTGCTTATGTAGACCAGTCACACGCGAACATTGATCCGAATAAATCAATCTGGGAAAACTTTGCCGATGGTCAGGAATTAATTATGATGGGAGGGAAGCAGGTAAACTCAAGAGCTTACTTATCTCGTTTTAACTTCGGTGGCGGTGAGCAGAATAAAAAAGTATCAATGCTTTCTGGTGGAGAACGTAACCGTTTGCACTTAGCAATGACTTTGAAAGAAGAAGGAAACGTACTTTTACTGGATGAGCCTACGAACGACCTTGACGTAAATACACTTCGTGCACTTGAAGAAGGTTTAGAGAATTTTGCAGGTTGTGCTGTAATCATCTCTCACGATAGATGGTTTTTAGACAGAATCTGTACACACATTTTAGCTTTCGAAGGAGATTCTGAGGTTTATTTCTTTGAAGGAAGTTTCTCTGATTATGAAGAAAACAAAAAGAAACGTCTTGGTGGTGACTTGACTCCTAAACGTTTGAAATACAGAAAATTGATTAGATAATAATCTGTTTGAAATTTCAATAAAAAAATCCCAAATTCCAATTTTTGTGAATTTGGGATTTTTTGTTTAATATGTTTTTCACGTTTAGTTTTTCTTTCCTAGGAACAAGTAGTCTTTCGCAAGAATTCCACAAAGCTTGGGATTTGGAATTTTAGTTTTGGAAATTTTCTACAGAAATTTAGCTTTCAATTCTGGAGTAGGAATCATGCAGCTTTCTTTTTTGCCGTACCATTTGTATCGATTTTTTGCAATATAATCGTAAAGATAATTTCGTAGTTTTTCGGGTAAAATTTTAAAAGCTGAAATTAAGCTGTAAATTCCGCCTAGATCATTTCCAATTTCTATAACAGCTGTTGATTTGTAATAGTAAGCAACACTTGGATTGTATAAAATGATACTGTCAATTTTATTTTGATCGACACCAATATAATTACAAATTTCTTTTCCTAATTCAGACTGCAACGATACAAATCGGAAAATATCCTTTTTATCATGCTTGATAATAAACTGAACAGCGCCATCACACAAGTTACAAACACCATCGAAAAGTACTATTTTTTTATTTTTTGGAATATTTTCCATTTTCTCACCATTTGTAATACGTTTTCTAAGCTTTAAATTTTAAGAAACTATATATCTACTCAAAAAAGCAGAGTTTTACACCAATTATTGTTTGTATTTATTTAAAAAACAAAACCAATAAATTTTGTATATAGAAATTGGCTTTCATAAATCGATTTTAAGCGATTTTTAAAAATTTACGACCTTCTTTGTTGTAAAAAACAAAATGCAGCCTTAAATCATCTTATTTGAATTTTGCCGTTTTTTAGTTCAATTTTATGACTAAAACTGTAATTGAAAATGAAGCTTTATTTTTTAACAGCTTCAACTAATTCTAATTCGTCTAAACTAACTTTCGAAGTAAAAATGCCGTAATTTACTGTTGCTTTATTTTTCTCGATCAAATCGATACTTCCAACAGATCTTCCGTCAAGCATTCTTACTCGGTCACCAACTTTTAAAATTGGTTTTGGTTTTTCTACAACTGGTTTCAGTTTCTTCTCTTTTTTTTCTTTTCGAATTTCTTCGACTTTTACTTGAACTTCAGCAATAATCTCTTTTTGTTTTTCAACTTTTGCTTTGACTTCTTTTGGAGTTGCTTTTTTACGCTTCGAATTTTCAATCTCAACAATTTTCAAAAATTCACCAATAAGTTCTTTCTTGTTTTTATTGTTGAAATATTTCTCAGCAATATCATCTATTTTTTGTCCGATGTAAATGATCTTCTGATTACTGTCGTATAATTCTTGATAGCTTTCCAGCTTCTGCTGAATTCTAGTATTGATGTTTTCCATCTTTTTACTTTCTTCCCGAGCTCTGGTTTCTTCTTCTTTTAAATTTAAAGAAGTTTTTTCCAGTTTCGATCTTTCTTTTTGAAGCGTTGCAATGGTTTTATCAAAACGAACCTTTCCAACTTCGATTTTCTTTTTGGCACGATTGATCAATCCAAACGGGATTCCATTTTTCTGAGCTACTTCAAAAGTAAACGAACTTCCGGCCTGACCTAAAGCCAATTTGTACATTGGTTCAAGTGATTTTTCGTCGAACATCATATTCGCATTTGTTGCGTATGGTAATTCGTTTGCCAGAATTTTTAAATTGGAATAATGTGTTGTGATAATTCCAAAAGCCTCACGGTGATAGAATTCTTCTAAGAAAATTTCAGCCAAAGCTCCACCTAATTCAGGATCAGAACCCGTACCAAATTCATCAATTAAAAACATGGTTTTTCTATTACATTTCTTTAAAAAGTAATTCATGTTTTTTAATCGGTAGCTGTATGTACTCAAATGATTTTCAATAGATTGATTGTCTCCAATATCTGTTAAGATTCTATCAAACAAAAAAGTCTCGCTTCTTTCATGAACTGGGATCAAAATTCCTGACTGCAGCATTAATTGTAATAATCCAACTGTTTTTAAGGAAATGGTTTTTCCTCCGGCATTTGGTCCAGAAATGACAATAATTCTATTTTCTTGTTTCAGCTCAATGGTCTGCGGATGCGTAACTTCTTGTTTTTGTTTGTTGTTCAAATACAAAATTGGGTGATACGCTTCTCTAAAAAATAATCTTCTTTCTTCAGTAATAGTTGGCAAAAGACCATTAATTCGATTTGCATATTTTGCTTTTCCAGCAACTACATCAATATCACTTAAAAAATCTTGATATTCAATTAATAAAGGAAGATACGGGCGAATTACATTCGATAAATTTTTTAAAATTCTCGTAATTTCTTCTTTTTCTTCGTATTCTAAATTGGCTAATTCTCTTGAATATTTTAAAGTAGCTTCGGGTTCGATATAGGCAATGCTTCCAGTTTTAGAACTTCCTAAAATAGAGCCTTTTACCTTACGGCGGTACATGGCTAAAACCGCTAAAACCCTGCGGTTTTGTACAAAGCTTTCTTTAATATCGTCCAAATATCCTAAGCCATTGTATTGCGTTAAAGCCACGCCAAAACTTTGGTTTACTTTACCGCGAACTAGGTTCATATTTTGTCGAATTCCAGAAAGGGCAGGAGAAGCATTGTCTTTTATTTCTCCATATTTATCTACAATCGCATCAATTGCTGTGATAATATCTTTTGTCAATTCTACACGAGAAGCTCTTGCATTGATGTTTGGATAATAATCATCAAACTTTTTCAGGAAATTTAATAAGACATTTGTTGTTGCAGAAAGGTTTGCTATTTTTCTAAAACTTCCTACTTCAAGAAAACTATCTTCAATAGCTAAAAACTTAATTTCGTGCGTGATCGCGTCAAATCCATGATTTGGAATTGCGTTATTATTTTGAAAAGAAGATACATACTCTGACGTCTGCATCAAAGCCTGCATTAATTCTTCTTTATCTCTAAAAGGTTTTATTTGTAAAGCTTTTTCTTTTCCAATATCAGTGTTACAACCATCTGAAATGGTTTCGAGTACAGTTGGAAATTGTAAGTCTTGTAATGTTTTTTCGGTAATACTAATCATTTAATTTCTTTAAGAAAGTACACGCAAAAGTACAAAAACATAATGATTGAATTCTACTAGTTCGTGTCTAAATTTTATTGTGAGTAAATATGATTTTAACTAATAATTGCTGATATTCGCTAAAAAAAATATTATGGACGTAAAAATGCATTCTTCATGGAAACCAGTTTTAAATGAAGAATTTCAAAAACCATATTTCAGCGAATTAATTTCATTTGTGAAATCTGAATATACTACTAAAGTTTGTTATCCAAAAGGGAATCAGATTTTTTCTGCTTTTGATCATTGTCATTTTGATGATGTAAAAGTTGTTATTATTGGACAAGATCCTTATCACGGACCCAATCAAGCAAATGGTTTGTGTTTTTCTGTAAACGACGGAATTCCATTTCCTCCTTCTTTATATAATATTTTTAAAGAAATTGAAACGGACTTAGGAAAACCAATGCCAAAAACGGGAAACTTGGAACGCTGGGCAGATCAAGGTGTTTTTCTTTTAAATGCTACTTTAACTGTTAGACAATCTGAAGCTGGAAGCCATCAAGGAAAAGGTTGGGAAAAATTTACTGACGCTGTTATTAAACAAATTTCTGCCGAAAAAGAAAATGTTGTTTTCTTACTTTGGGGAGGTTTTGCTCAAAAGAAAGCGGCTTTGATTGACGCTTCAAAACATCATATTTTAAAATCAGGACATCCTTCGCCTTTAAGTGCTAATCGAGGTTTTTGGTTTGGGAATAAACATTTTAGTCTCGCCAATGATTTTTTAAAATCAAAAGGTTTGCCGCAGATTGAATGGTAATATAAAAGAAGGTTCTATTTTATTCTAATAATCTAGAACCTCAAATTTACCATCCGCTATTGTAAAAATACTTGAGTCAACAGTACAGTTTTCTAGAAGTCTCAGGTTTTCTTCAACACAGAGTATAGAATTAAGTAAAATTATTTTTTGATAATTTCTTCTAAAATTGCTTTGTTTTCGTAGTTGATTATTTTTAGAATAATTTCCTGATTTTTAACTGTTTTTCCTTCAATCACATATAACTTCCCTTTTTTATAAGGAACATTACTTTGATCAAAATCAACATCGCCATAGGTCAGTGTGTTTATGATGTCATTTTTATTGATCCAGTTTTCGCTTAATGCTTTTTTTGCCTGATCTGAATATTCAAAAGAAGATTTTGTCTTAATATTATTTAAAACTCTAGCATTTGGGAAATAGTTGCAACGAGTGTCTTTACCACTAAAAACAAGGGCTACAAAAAAGCACCCCATCACTAAACCAATTAAATAATATGCAAAACGATGTACAAATTTCATGAAATAATTTTTTGGCAAAGGTACATTAAAGTTCCTTTAGAATACAAGTAAATTAATATCGTTATCTGGTAAGTCAAACCAGTCGCCGATAGCTTTGTTTGTTAATATTCCATGATATAGGTAAATTCCATTTTTAAGACCTTTATTACATCTAATGGCACTTTCTAAACCACCATCTTCGGCTATCTGATGCAGATATGGAGTTAAAATGTTACTTATTGATAATGAGGCAGTTTTAGAGTAACGTGAAGGTATGTTGGGGACACAATAATGTAAAACGTTGCTTTTTATGAAGGTTGGTTTTTCATGAGTTGTTACTTCTGAGGTTTCAAAACAGCCGCCCATATCAATACTTACATCAACTATTACAGCGCCTTTTTTCATATGTTCAACCATGGTTTCTGTTACTACAATCGGACAGCGGTCTTTTCCGCGCATCGCACCAATGGCAACATCACAGCGTCTTAATGCTTTTAATAGACCTTTTTGCTGAATAGTAGAAGTAAAAATACGTTGATTTAAATTGTTTTGTAAACGGCGAAGTTTCGTGATTGAATTATCGAAAACCTTAACATTTGCGCCTAATCCAAGTGCGGTCTTTGCTGCAAATTCTCCAACAGTTCCGGCGCCTAAAATAACAACTTCAGTAGGAGGAACTCCAGTAATATTTCCAAATAAAAGTCCTTTTCCAAACTCATCTGTAATCATTAATTCAGACGCGATGAGTATTGATGCCGTTCCAGCAATTTCACTTAAAGATTTTACAGCAGGATAAGATCCGTCTTCATCCTTAATATATTCAAAAGCTAATGCCGTAATTTTCTTTTTGGCTAAAGCTTCAAAATATTCTTTCTTTTTTGTTTTAAGCTGAATCGCTGAAATAATAGTTGTTTCGGGATTTATCATTTCGATTTCAGCTAATGTTGGCGGTTCTACTTTTAAAAGAATCGGACAACCAAAAACTCTTTTGGTATCTTTTGTAATTTCTGCACCAGCATCTGCATATTCTTTGTCAGTATAACTCGAACTTTCTCCAGCTCCAGATTCAATCATTACTCGGTGTCCTTCATAAGTAAGCGAATTAACGGCATCGGGAGTTAAACAGATACGACGTTCCTGATAACTTGTTTCTTTGGGAATTCCTATAAAAAGCTCACTTTTAAATCGACCAATCTCAAGTTTTTCTTCCTGTGGAATTAATTGTTGTTTTGTAAACGGAGTTAAAGTAATTGACATGGATTGTGCAAAAAATTAAAGGGTACAAATTACGCAAAAAGATTTAAAATTAATGCAAAAATTCTGCTAATACTATAATGGTAATGTTAAGAAATTTTTTTCTCCATTTTTATATCAGCTCTTTCATAAATGCCCGATTTTAAGGGGATTTCGACAAAACCAAATTTTTTATATAAGTGAATCGCTGGTAGTAAAATAGTATTTGAGTACAAAAAAAGCGTTTTTATATCTTTTTCCTTAGCAACTTTTATGCAATGTTCAAGAAGTTTGTTTCCAATTCCGAGTCCTTGCGCTTGATCAGAAACTGCCATTTTACTTAATTCAAAAGTAGAATCGTCAGCTTTTAATAATGAAACTGTTCCGACAATTTTGTTGTCATATTGCGCATAGAAAATAATGCCGCCTTTATCAATAATTTCTTCCTGAGGATTTGAAAGTGTAATTGTGTCCTGCTCTTCAACTCTAAAATACTTTTCCAGCCAAGCTATATTTAAAGTTTTGATGTGCTCTTTTAATTCTGTAGAAAAAGGAATTATTTCTACTTGTTTTGCAATATTCATTTTATTGTTTTCTTAAATCTTTTACGGAATTTTCAGTGTATTAAAAATGATCGCAAGTTTATGCTAGTTCTAATTTCCGTTTTCCATCAGCCAGTAATTCTATATTGATTGTTGAATATTCAGCAGGAAGCAGATTGGCTATTTTTTCAGACCATTCAATAAAACACCAATTTCCAGAATACAAATAATCATCAACACCCATATCAAGTGCTTCTGTTTCTTTGTTTAATCGATAAAAATCAAAATGATAAACGGTTTGATTATTAGAAGTTTGATATTCATTTACTAGAGAAAAAGTGGGACTGCTGGTGGCGTCCTGGACTCCTAAACTTTTACACAGTTGTTTGATTAAAGTGGTTTTTCCAACTCCCATTTCTCCGTTAAAAAGAATGATTTTTTTAGGATTTGAAGCTAAAATCTGATCAGCAGTTTCTTGAATTTGATCTAATGAAAAAATGATATTCATTTTTAATTTTTTATTTGATTAGTCTTAGCCGCAGTTTCAGTTCTAATTATTACTGAAAACTGCGGCTAAAAACTTTTTTATTTAGGGTTAAACACCAAAAACGGAATAATCATTTCTTCTAATGAAATTCCACCATGCTGATAGGTGTTTTTATAATAACTTACATAATGATTGTAGTTGTTTACATAAGCCAGAAAGAAATCATTTTTGGCAAAAATAAACGAACTGCTCATATTTATGGCTGGAAGACCAATTGTTTTAGGCTCTTTTACCACATAAACGTCCTTTTGTTCGTAGGTTAAACTACGTCCCGTTTTATAACGCAAATTTAAACTTGTATTTTTATCTCCCACAACTTTCGACGGATTTTTTACATTAATTGTTCCGTGATCTGTAGTTAGAATTAATTTGAATCCTAAAAGCTGTGCCTGCTGAATCAATTCTAATAAAGGTGAATTTTTAAACCAGCTCAATGTTAACGAACGATAGGCTTTGTCATCAGAAGCTAATTCTTTTACCACTTCCATTTCTGTTTTGGCATGTGAAAGCATATCCACAAAATTATAAACAACCGTTACTAAATCATTGCCTTTTAATGCTTTGAAGTTTTCTGCCAGTTTTTTTCCTCCTGCATAATTGGTGATTTTGAAATAATCTTGTTTAATGTTTAGTCCAAGACGTTTTAATTGTGCAGTTAAAAATTCGGCTTCATAAAGGTTTTTACCGCCATCTTCAACATCATTTTTCCAATATTCAGGATGTTGTTTTTCCATTTCCAATGGCATCAAACCTGAGAAAATAGAGTTTCTGGCATATTGTGTTGCCGTTGGAAGAATAGAAAAGTATGGGACTTCTTTTTCGAGTTTGTAATAATTAGAGACAACAGTTTCAAAAGATTTCCACTGGTCATAGCGAAGGTTGTCAATAACGACAAATAAAATAGGTTTGTCTTTCTTTTTGATTTCTGGAACTACTAATTCTTTAAAAAGAGTATTGGACTGAATAGGTTTGTCGGCTTTTGGAGCAAACCAGTCTTCGTAATTTCTTTCGATAAATTTTCCAAATTGCGAATTGGCTTCCACTTTTTGTGATTCAAGAATTTCGATCATTGCCTGATCGTTTATATTTTCAAGTTTCAGCTCCCAGAAAAGAAGTTTTTTGTACAATTCAACCCAGTCTTCGTACGAATTAACCATAGCTAATTCCATTGAAATTTTTCTGAATTCTTTCTGATAATCTAAGGTAGTTTTTTCCGAAATTAACCTTGAATCGTCTAAGTTTTTCTTCAAACTCAAAAGAATTTGATTGGGATTAACGGGTTTTATTAAATAATCGGCTATTTTAGAACCAATTGCTTCTTCCATTATATATTCTTCCTCACTTTTGGTAATCATAATCATCGGGATAGATGATTTTTTTTCTTTCATTTCCGAAAGTGTTTCCAAACCGCTCATTCCCGGCATATTTTCATCAAGAAAAACAATATCAAAATTGTCTTCTTCAAACAATGCAATAGCGTCAAGTCCGTTATTACAAGTAGTTACAGAGTAATTTTTTTTCTCCAGAAATAATATATGAGGCTTTAAAAGATCGATTTCATCATCGACCCAAAGTATTTTAATTTTATCCATAAACAAATTTATTTTAATGCAATTTAAAGCTATAGAACTTAAAAAGTATTAAAAATAGTATAAAATTAGAAATGTTAAAGTGAAAATTATTTTAAGATCTTTTTTGGGTGAGTTTTTCTGAATTAAGAAATTACGGATTGTAAATATCGATTATTTAAGTTAAAAACTGAAATCTGTTTATAGTTATTTACTTATATTTGTTGACCAAAAAAATAACCATCTAGTGACTCATATTAACAAGTTAAAAATATTCAATGACCCAATCTACGGGTTTATCTCTATTCCAAATGAACTTATTTACGATTTAATCCAGCATCCGTATTTTCAGCGTTTACGCCGTATATCACAAATGGGATTATCGTATTTGGTTTATCCTGGGGCCAATCATACACGTTTTCATCACGCTTTAGGCTGTATGCATTTAATGCAGAAGGCTGTTGAAACGCTTCGTTTTAAAGGTGTTGCTATTTCCAGTGAAGAAGAATGTGCTTTGTACATCGCCATTTTACTTCATGATATTGGCCACGGACCATTTTCTCATGCTATGGAAAAAAGTATTGTAGAAGATGTAAATCACGAAGCGATCTCCTTATTATTTATGAATAAGCTGAATGAAGAATTTGAAGGAAGATTAAGTCTTGCCATTCAGGTTTTTAAGGGAGAATATCATAGAAAATTCATGCTGCAATTGATTTCAAGCCAATTGGATATGGATCGTATGGATTATCTTAAAAGAGATAGTTTTTATACCGGAGTTGCAGAAGGAAACGTCAATTCTGGCCGATTAATTCAAATGATGAATGTCGTAGATGATGTTTTGGTTATAGAAGAAAAGGGAATTTACTCTGTCGAAAAATTTCTGCTTTCAAGAAGATTAATGTACTGGCAGGCATATCTGCATAAAACCAGTTTGGTAGCCGAATTAATTTTGATGAAACTTTTAAAAAGAGCAAAAGAGCTGACTTTAAAGGGAGTTAAACTTCCTTGCAGTGAACCGCTTATGTATTTTATGCAGAACAAAATCACACTGGAAGATTTCGATACCGAAAAACTGGATTTATTTTCTCAATTAGATGATTTTGATATTATTAGCGCTTTAAAATCATGGCAGAAACATAGTGATTTTATTCTTTCAACTTTGAGTAAAATGATTATAAACAGAGATTTGCTAAAGATTAAATTAAGTGCAGATAAAATTCCGATGGAAGAATCGCAGTCTTTAAAAGAAGAGTTTGCGGAGGCACACAATATTTCGGCAGTTGATGCGGGATATTTCATTTTTAGAGGTAAAATAAAGAATCAGGCCTATAGTAAAGAAGCTGAACCGATACGAATTTTGAAAAAAGATAAGACAATTGAAGATGTTGTTGAAGCTTCTGATCAATTGAATTTGAAATCGTTATCTAAATTAGTGACAAAATATTATATCTGTTTTCCAAAACAACTTATCTAAAATTAACATTTAAAATCTATTTTTTATATTTTTGTCGCGATGAAATTTACAGCAGAACAAATAGCAGGAATTTTAGAAGGAGAAGTTGTTGGGAATCCCAATGCAGAAGTTTCTAAACTTTCTAAAATAGAGGAGGGTGACGAGGGTTCACTTACTTTTTTGGCTAATCCCAAATATATCAATTACATATATAGTACAAAAGCAACTGTTACTATTGTTAACGACAGCTTTGTACCAGAACAGGAAATTACTACTACTTTAATAAAGGTAGAAGATGCTTATGCAGCGTTTTCTAAACTTTTGCATTTTTATAATCAGGTAAAATTAAACAAAACTGGTATTGAACCTCATTCATTTATGTCTGAAGGAACTAAACATGGAGAAAATCTGTATTTGGGAAGTTTCAGCTATATTGGGCAGAATGTTGTTTTAGGTGATAATGTAAAAATTTATCCCAACAGTTTTATTGGAGATAATGTAACAATTGGAGACAATGTGTTTATTTTTGCCGGGGCGAAAATTTATTCAGAAACTGTAATTGGTAATAATTGTACCATTCATTCGGGTGTTATTATTGGTGCTGATGGGTTTGGTTTTGCTCCAAATGAAAATGGAGAATATAGCAAAGTACCTCAAATTGGAAATGTTATTATTGAAGATAATGTAGATGTTGGCGCTAATACTACAATTGACAGAGCAACTCTTGGTTCTACAATCATTAGAAAAGGGGTAAAGCTTGACAATCAAATTATGATAGCTCATAATGTGGAAATTGGTAAAAATACTGTAATTGCTGCTCAAAGCGGGGTTGCGGGTTCTACCAAAATTGGCGAAAATTGTATGATTGGCGGACAAGTAGGTATTGCAGGTCACTTAGTAATAGGAAACAATGTGAGACTTCAGGCACAGTCAGGAGTAGCGAGAAATATTAAAGATGATGAAGTTTTACAAGGAACTCCATCGCTTGGATATACCGATTTTAATAAATCGTATGTTCATTTTAAGAATCTGCCTAAAATCGTGGCTCAAGTTGAAGAATTAAAAAAACAAATAATAAACCCAAAAAATGGAAATAATGGTTAAACAGAAGACCATCAAAAATGAAATTTCACTAACAGGAGTTGGATTGCATACTGGAAAAGAAGTTACAATGACTTTTAAACCAGCTCCAATTAATAATGGTTTCACTTTTGTAAGAGTAGATTTGCAAGGTCAGCCAGTCATTGAGGCTGATGCTAATTACGTTGTTAATACACAGAGAGGTACTAATTTAGAAAAATTAGGCGTAAAAATTCAAACTCCTGAGCATGTTTTAGCAGCAGTAGTTGGTTGCGATTTGGATAATATTATTATTGAATTGAATGCCTCAGAACTTCCTATTATGGATGGTTCGTCAAAATATTTTGTTGAAGCAATTGAAAAAGCGGGTATTGAAGAACAGGAAGCAAGCCGTAATGTTTATGTAGTAAAAGAAGTGATTTCATTTACCGATGAAGCAACGGGAAGTGAAATTCTTGTAATGCCAAGCGATGAATACCAAGTGACTACAATGGTAGATTTTGGTACAAAAGTATTAGGTACTCAAAATGCTACACTTAAAAGTTTAGCTGATTTTAAACAAGAAATCGCAAGCTCTAGAACTTTTAGCTTCTTGCACGAATTAGAATCATTATTAGAGCATGGTCTTATTAAAGGTGGTGATTTAAACAATGCAATTGTATATGTAGATAAAGAGATTTCTGAATCTACAATGGAAAACTTAAAGAAAGCTTTTGGTAAAGATGAAATTTCTGTAAAACCAAACGGCGTTTTAGATAATCTTACATTACATTATCCAAACGAAGCGGCAAGACATAAATTACTTGATGTTATTGGAGATTTATCGCTTATTGGAGTTCGTATTCAAGGAAAAATCATAGCAAATAAACCAGGTCACTTTGTAAATACTCAATTTGCTAAAAAGCTGGCAAAAATTATTAAAATTGAGCAGAGAAACCACGTTCCAACTTATGATTTAAATCAAGAGCCATTGATGGATATTCATAAAATCATGTCAATGCTGCCTCACAGACCTCCATTTTTGTTGATTGACAGAATTATTGAAATGTCTGATCGTCATGTTGTTGGTTTGAAAAATGTTACTATGAATGAAAATTTCTTCGTAGGACACTTTCCGGAAGCACCAGTTATGCCAGGAGTTTTAATTGTTGAAGCAATGGCACAAACAGGAGGAATTTTAGTTTTAAGTACTGTTCCAGATCCAGAAAATTATTTAACTTATTTCATGAAAATTGATAATGTTAAATTCAAACACAAAGTATTGCCAGGTGATACACTAATTTTTAAATGCGAATTGATTTCTCCTATCAGAAGAGGAATCTGCCACATGCAGGCGAATGCATATGCAAATGGAAAATTAGTTACTGAGGCAGAATTAATGGCACAAATTGCAAGAAAGCAATAATTAATCAAATTTATTGTTTAGGTTTGTGGCCTTCAAATTAGATTATTTTAATTCAAAATATAAAACATAGATGAATCAACCATTAGCATATGTTCATCCTGGCGCGAAAATCGCTAAAAACGTTGTAATTGAACCTTTTACAACAATTCACAATAATGTTGTTATTGGTGATGGTACTTGGATTGGTTCGAATGTTACCATTATGGAAGGAGCCCGAATTGGAAAAAATTGTAATATCTTTCCAGGCGCGGTAATTTCTGCAGTACCACAGGATTTAAAATTTGGTGGTGAAGATTCTTTGGCAATTATTGGTGATAACTGTACAATTAGAGAATGTGTTACGATTAATAGAGGGACAATTGCTTCTGGACAAACTGTTCTTGGAAATAATTGTTTAGTTATGGCTTATGCGCACATTGCACACGATTGCGAAATTGGTAACAATGCGATTATTGTAAATGGTGTTGCATTAGCAGGCCACGTAGTTGTTGGTAATCATGCTGTTATTGGTGGTTTAGCGGCAATTCACCAGTTTATACATATTGGAGATCATGCTATGATTTCAGGAGGATCTTTGGTAAGAAAAGATGTTCCGCCGTATACAAAAGCTGCAAAAGAACCTTTATCATATGTTGGTATTAACTCTGTTGGTTTAAGAAGAAGAGGATTTACTACTGAAAAGATCAGAGAAATTCAGGAAATTTACAGAATTTTATATCAAAAGAATTACAATACAACACAAGCTTTAAGTATTATTGAAGCTGAAATGGAAGCTACTCCTGAGAGAGATGAAATTCTTGATTTTATTAGAAATTCGTCTCGAGGAATTATGAAAGGTTACTCAGGGAACTATTAATTATTTTAGAGTTTAGATTTCTGATTTAGATTTCTGAACTTTGAAAAGATTATAATAAATTATTAAATAAAAAAATGAAGATTGATTCTATTTTAAGAATAAATCTACACTCGAAAATCTAAAATAAAAAACAAAATGGCATCTACATCAGATATTAGAAACGGATTGTGTATTAAATTTAATCACGATATCTATAAAATCATTGAATTTCTTCACGTAAAGCCTGGAAAAGGTCCAGCTTTCGTAAGAACTAAACTAAAAAGTTTAACTTCAGGTAAAGTATTAGATAATACTTTTTCTGCGGGACACAAAATTGACGTTATTCGTGTTGAAACACATACATTCCAGTTTTTATATCCAGAAGGTGACGAATTTCACTTTATGAATGCGGAAACATTTGAACAGATTTCTTTAAACAAAAACATATTAGATGCTCCAGATTTATTAAAAGAAGGAACAAATGTAATGGTTCAAATTAATACTGAAACTGATTTACCTTTATCTGTAGATATGCCTGCATCTGTAATTCTAGAAGTTACTTACGCTGAGCCGGGAGTAAAAGGAAACACAGCTACAAACGCTACAAAAAATGCTACTGTTGAGACAGGTGCATCTGTAAACGTGCCGTTATTTATCAACGAAGGAGACAAAATTAAAATTGATACTGCTACAGGTTCTTACATGGAGCGTGTAAAAGAGTAGTTTTTTAATTGAGATAATTTGACAATGAGTCAATTAGATAATTTGTGAATCGACATAATTTTGTATATTCATATTCTAATTGACTCATTTCTAATTTGGCACATTTTCTAATTATATAGTATGAAATTTCCAAAAGTTCACTCTTTAGAAGAAATTGCAAATTTGCTTAACTGCGAATTTATTGGTGACAAAGACTTTCAGGTTTTAGGCATGAACGAAATTCATGTTGTTGAGCCAGGAGATATTGTTTTTGTGGATCATCCCAAATATTACGACAAAGCTTTACAATCTGCTGCAACCATAGTTTTAATTAATAAAAAAGTGGATTGTCCAGAAGGTAAAGCTCTTTTAATTTCTGATGATCCTTTCAGAGATTTTAATACTTTAACCAAACATTTTAAACCTTTTCAATTTGCAAATGTGGCTATTGCTTCAACTGCAGAAATTGGTGAAGGAACGGTAATTCAGCCTAATACCTTTGTGGGTAATCACGTTAAAATTGGAAAAAATTGTTTGATTCATTCAAACGTTTCTATTTACGATCATACTGTGATTGGTGATAACGTAATTATTCATGCCGGAACTATTTTAGGGGCAGATGCTTTTTATTATAAAAAGCGTCCTGAAGGTTTCGATCAGCTAATTTCTGGTGGAAGAGTTGTTATTGAAGATAATGTTGGTATTGGTGCGCTTTGCACAATCGACAAAGGCGTTACTGGAGATACAAAAATCGGAGCCGGAACAAAACTAGATAATCAAGTGCATGTTGGACATGATACGGTTATTGGAAAAAAATGTTTAATTGCCTCACAAACAGGTATTGCTGGATGTGTGGTCATTGAAGATGAAGTAACGCTTTGGGGACAAGTAGGAACGACTAGTGGTATTACAATAGGTACAAAAGCTGTTGTGATGGGACAAACTGGAGTTACGAAATCAGTAGAAGGAGGAAAAACCTATTTTGGAACTCCTATTGAAGAATCAAGAGAAAAGTTAAAACAATTAGCCAATATCAAAAAGATTCCTGAAATACTAAGTAAATTAAAGTAATATGTCTATTAAAGAATTTGTTCAAAAATTTTATAAGTCGGATGCCTTAATTGATAGTGAAGTGCTAAAAACATATCTGCATCCTGAAATAATTATTGACTGGAATAGCAGCAAAGGTTTTATTCAGCTGGATTACGATTCGATACTTGAAATGGCCAATGAATTGAGCAGGGCGTATGTACGTTCTAAAGTTAGAATCAGTCATATTATTGCTGAAGAAGATTTAGTTTCAGTGCGTTATTCTCATTATGTAAAAACAATCGAGAACCCTCGCGAGGAGATGCTCTTGGCTCATTTTGCAGTAATCTGGCAGATAAAAGATGACAAACTTTATAGAGGCTACCAGATGAGTCAATTTTCTTAATATTTTTTTGACAATAAAAGAGGCAAAATACATTACAAAACCTTATTTTTGCAACACAATTTAAAAACTTACATAAAATATATATCATGAGTGTTTTAGTTAATAAAGATTCCAAAATAATTGTTCAGGGATTTACAGGAAGCGAAGGAACTTTCCACGCTTCTCAAATGATCGAGTATGGTACTAACGTTGTTGGTGGTGTTACTCCAGGAAAAGGAGGTACAAGCCATTTAGACCGTCCAGTTTTTAATACAGTAAAAGATGCTGTTGACCAAGCTGGAGCTGATACTTCTATCATTTTCGTTCCGCCAGCTTTTGCTGCTGATGCAATTATGGAAGCTGCTGATGCAGGAATTAAAGTAATTATCGCTATTACAGAAGGTATTCCTGTTGCAGACATGATTAAAGCAAATAATTATGTTAAAGAAAGAAATTCTAGATTAATTGGTCCTAACTGTCCAGGAGTTATTACTCCAGGTGAGGCTAAAGTTGGAATTATGCCAGGTTTCGTTTTCAAAAAAGGAAATGTTGGTATCGTTTCTAAATCAGGAACTTTAACTTACGAAGCTGCTGATCAAGTTGTAAAACAAGGATTAGGAATCACTACAGCTATCGGAATTGGTGGAGATCCAATCATTGGAACTACAACTAAAGAAGCTGTTGAATTATTAATGAACGATCCAGAAACTGAAGCAATCATTATGATTGGTGAAATTGGAGGTCAATTAGAAGCTGATGCTGCTAGATGGGTAAAAGCTGATGGTAACCGTAAACCAGTTATTGGTTTTATCGCTGGAGAAACAGCTCCTGCTGGTAGAACAATGGGGCACGCTGGTGCTATCGTTGGAGGTTCTGATGATACTGCTGCTGCTAAAAAACAAATTATGAGAGACAACGGAATTCACGTTGTTGATTCACCAGCTGAAATTGGTAAAAAAGTAAAAGAAGTACTTGGATAATCTTCAAGTTTCGAAATAACAAATTCCAAAAAAAGTCTCAATATTTGTTGAGACTTTTTTACATTTTAAGTACTGAGGTACGAAACAAAAAAAATAAAGCTTCTCAGAACCTCAGAATCTTGGAAGCTTAAAAAGAATAATATGTATAAAGAATTAGAGAAATTTAAATCAACAAACAGTTTCACTTTTACAGTAAATGATAGTTTAGAAGAAGTTTGCAATGCTCCTGAAGGAAGCGCAGGTATTTTTGTGGTTTACGCTGTTGAAGGAAATGATAAAGAACTAATTATGGTTGGTTCTACTGGAACCGTTCAAAACGACGGAACTTTAAAAAGTAAAAGCGGTGGATTATATGATAAAATCGTAAACGGACACCAATTTGCAAAAACTGGAAGAAAATATTCATGGCCTGCTCAAATGAAGTTAGAGAATATTTCTGAGCTTGAAGTAGTTTGGTATGAAACTTTCAATGCAGATGCAAAAGCAATTCCAACGGCTGTTGAAGGTCAGGTTCTACAAAACTTTTTAGATGAAAATGCTAAATTACCAAGGTGGAATGTAGCTTTTTAAAAAATGTTTTCATAAATATTTAAAAGCCTTGCTAATCTATAAGCAGGGCTTTTTTATTGATGATAAATAATAATGTTAACTTTTATAATTACGTAAAATCTTATATTTTTAAATAGCTCTCAAATTAAAAATAATTTTAACATTTCTTCCAAACATCAACAATAGCAGTCCAAATCAATGTTTTTGTGTATTATGAAAGTATCTCTTTTATGTAAAGGAATTGTTTTTAATTTTTTGCTTTTATATATTTATCGCACAAATTCAAAAGATAATGTTAAAATAGTGTGATCTATTCATTAAGAATTGTTTTTTGTTAACTGCCTTAAGTATGAAGACCCGAGCCCTGCACCTCAATTCTGTTGATGATAATACACTTTGGAATGATTTAAAAAATGGAGATGAAAAGTCATTTTCATTATTATTTGAAAGATATTATAACGACTTAGTAAATTATGGAAATTCTCTTTCACCTTACGAAGAGAAAGTTCAGGATTGTATACAAGATGTCTTTACAGATATATGGGTATATCGTAATTCGCTGCAGACGGCTGTAGTTGTGAAAGCGTATCTATTATCAAGTGTGAGAAAGAGAATTGCTCGTTTATACGAAAGAGATCATATTTTTAGAAAAACAGCAAGTACTGACGATATTGCGTTTCTTTTAGAATTTTCGGTTGAAAACGATCTTCTGGATGATGACTATGCAACAAAAGAAAAAGTTCACTATTTAAACAGGCTTTTAAACGAATTGCCTCCAAGACAAAAAGAAGCCTTGTATTTGCGTTATCATCAAGGATTAAGTGTGGAGCAGATTGCGGAGATGCTTGATGTGAATTATCAGTCGGCAAGTAATTTGTTACACCGCGGATTACTTACTCTCCGTAAAGAATGGAAAGGTACTTTACCCCTAATTACACTATTGTTTTCAAGCACTCTTTAAAAAAAGTTAAAAAAACTTAAAAAAAATCATAATTTGGTGAGTATATAATAACAGAACTGTCCTCTATGTTTTTGTAACCTTATTAGTAGATGCAAAAACGTAATAAATATTCCGAAATAGAAGATTTCTTAGCAGACGAATCATTTCAAGCCTGGGTCTTATTTAAAATTGATAAAGAAGGCTGGGAGGAATGGACTCTAGAAAGTCGTCAGCGTGCCAAATTAGTACAAGATGCAAGATTAATGCTTCTTGCTATGAAAGTTCCTGAGAATGAATTATCATCTTCTGATATTCACAGGGCGTTACAGGCAACATGGGTAAAAATCCGTGAAAAGGAAAATCAAAAATATGTAAAAACCTCAAAAATTAGGTTTTTAGGAAAACAAATTCTAACTGGAGTTGCTGCCACTTTGTTTATCTGTTTTATTTCTTCATGGATTTATAGTACATATTTTAAAATTGATAACAATATTGTTACTTATAATGAGCTTGTTGACGAAAATAATGAAGGTCTGGTTGAACAGACTAACAATACAACTAAGCCCCAAATTATTACACTTTCTGATGGTAGTTCTGTACTGCTTCAGCCTAATAGTAAATTAAGTTATCCTAAAATCTTTACCGGAAACGAAAGAAAGGTGTATTTATCCGGCGAAGGTTTCTTTGAAATTAGTAAAAATCCCCACAAGCCTTTTTATGTTTATGCTAACGAAATAGTTACAAAGGTGGTAGGGACAAGCTTTAGAGTAAAAGCTTATTCTGATCAGCCCGACGTTGAGATTCTTGTTCGCACCGGTAAAGTTAAGGTTAAATCAAATGATTTAGTTTCAAAATCAGATAAAGAAGAAATTGTATTACTTCCTAATCAAGCACTTAGATTTCAAAGAAGCGATTTAAAATTCAATAAAATTACCAACATTACACAAGATGCAGTATTGGCTCAAAGTGTAGGAAATATTGAGCAGCTGAGTTTTGAATTTAACGATATTCCTGTATCACAAATATTTGAAACAATAGAACAGGCTTATTTAGTAGATATTGATTATCCAAAAAATAAATTAATTGATTGTCATTTAACCACTTCACTGAGTGATCAGCCATTAACAGAAAAATTAAAAATTGTCTGTAAAAGCATTGGAAATAACACCAGTTTTGAGATGAATGGAAATCAAATTATTATAACCTCAGAAGGTTGTAATTAATCGTTTCAGCGTAACTGTAATTGCGCTGGAGGATGACTATTTTTTGAATATTAATTTTTAGGGGTAAAGTCTTTCATTTCACTGTTTAAATGTAATTTATTTCCTTTTTATTTTACCAAAACAATAAAACTTAAACTCAACCAACCAAAACCAAAAAATGCCTATGTGAAAAAAGATTGCATAAAAAAAGTGCCGAAATGCTGTAACATTATCGACACTTATAGAATTGAATTTCTCTCTGTAAAGAGCAATTCATACGTTTCTTAAAATACACTCGAATCAGTATTAATCAAAACAAATCAAAATTATGAAAAAACCAGTTGTTAAACAACGATTACTCCATAGAATCATGAAAATAACACTATTTCAGTTTGTCTTGGCACTTGTGTTTTCAAGCTTTGCCGTGGCAAATAATGTAAATGGACAAAAGAAATTAGATACCAAAGTTACAATTACAGTTGAAAATTTGACTCTTGATAACGCTTTGTCTAAAATTGAAAAGTCTGCGCATGTAAAATTCTCTTACAATTCAAGACTTCCTCAGTTAAGCAACAAAGTAAGTATCGAAGCAAATCAGGAAACGCTTTCAAGCATCTTGAGTCGAATATTGGTACCCTTCAATATTACTTTCTCTGAAGTCAGCAATCAAATTATCCTGCAAAAAAGTGCTGGTGCAGCTCCTTTTGCAAGTACCGATAATCATGATTCACTTTTTGAAATATTAACTGCAGGCCCTATCATCAAAGGAAAAGTTACTGACCAAAGCGGAAGCCCGCTTCCAGGTGCTACAGTAATGGCAAAAGGTACAAAAGTAGCAGTATTAACAGACTTTGACGGTAATTTCGTAATCGAAATGCCAGCCAATACAGATCGACTTATTATTTCTTACGTAGGTATGGAGACGAAAGAAATAGGAATCGAAAATACTTCGCCAAATATCGTTTTAAGTGAATTAGGACAAAACTTAAAAGAGGTTGTAGTAACAACAGGTTATGAAAAAACATCTAAAAGAACTTTTACCGGAGCTATCAGTAAAATTTCTGGTGCTGAATTAAAAGTGGATGGGGTTGTAGACGTAAGCCGTATGATCGAAGGTAAAGCGGCAGGGGTTACTGTACAAAACGTTACAGGTACATTTGGTACAGCTCCTAAAATTACAGTTCGTGGATCTTCTTCAATTTTTGGAGATACAAAACCATTATGGGTAATCGATGGTGTTGTTCAGGAAGATATCATCAATATGTCATTTGCTGATTTAGCTTCTGGAAACTCAGAAACATTATTAAGTTCATCTGTTGCCGGATTAAATGCAAATGATATTCAAAGTATTGAAATTCTTAAAGATGCATCTGCTACTTCTATCTATGGTTCAAGATCATTAAATGGAGTTGTAGTGGTAACTACAAAACAAGGACGTAGAGATGCGCCATTAAAAATTACGTACGGTTTAGAGCAAACTGTTAGATCGGTTCCTAATTATAGCCAATATGATATTTTAAATTCTCAGGAATCTATGAGTATCTTAAAAGAAATGGAACAAAAAGGATATTTAGATTTGCCTTCAACAGTTAATGGAAGATATGGTGGAGCATACAACATTTTAGGAAGAGCCATCAATACCTATGTACCTGAAACTGGAGGTTATTTAGTAAACAACGATCCTGTGAGCCGTAACAACTTTTTGAAAAAGTATGAATTGGCAAATACAGATTGGTTCAATATATTGTTTAGACCTTCTATTACTCAAAATCACTCTTTAAGCTTTTCTGGTGGTGGAAAAAACAATACATTTTATGCCTCTTTAGGATATTACACTGATCCGGGATGGACTATTGCTGATGATGTAAAACAAATCTCAAGCAACATCAAAGGAACATTTTATGTAAATGATAAATTAAATATTACGCTTTCTACTTTGGCATCTATTCGTGATCAAGGAGCTCCAGGAAGTTATGAAAGTGAAAAAGACGTTGTTTTTGGTAAAGTTACTCGTGATTTTGACATCAACCCATTCAACTATGTATTAAATACTAGCAGAACGTTAAGACCTTATGACGATAACGGTAATTTAGAGTACTATAGAAATAACTGGGCTAAGATGAACATCATCAACGAATTAGCTAATAATTATATGGAAATCGAAGTAAAAGATATTCGTTTCCAGTTAGATCTTGATTACAAAATTACACCGCATTTAACGTATAACTTAACAGGTTCAGCACGTTATGCAAATACAAGCCGTGAGCACAAAATTTTAGAAAACTCAAACGTAGTAGGTGCTTACAAAGCAGGAACTCCAGATGGAGAAGATGGTGTTAATACATTGGTGAGAGACCAAAATATTTTCTTATACCAAGATCCAAATGATTTAACAGCACCAAAAGTTTCTGTTTTACCAAATGGAGGTTTCTTAAGAAAATTTACTAATGACATGACTTCTTACAACCTAAGAAATAGTGTTAATTACAGAAATGTTTTCGCAGATAAACATGAAGTTGAAGGTTTATTTGGAACAGAGATGAGAGTTGTAGACAGAACTAGCGATCAATTTACAGCTGCTGGTTTGCAATACGACAGAGGTTTGACTGCTTTTACAGATCCTAGAATCATTGAAAAAATCATTAATGGTGGAGATTCTTACTATGGGTTTAATGAAGAAAAAGAAAGAACAGTAGGTTTCTTCGGAAAAGTAGGGTATACATACGATCGTCGTTATACAGCTTCTGTTACAGGACGTTATGATGGATCTAACAGACAAGGTAATAGCGATTCTTCTAGATGGCTGCCAACTTACACTTTCAGTGGAAAATGGAACGTTGCCGAAGAAAAATTCATGAAAGATGTAGCATCTATTAATACTTTGGCACTTAGAGCTTCTTACGGTTTAACTGCAACTGCAGGACCTGCAACAAACTCTTTAGCGATTTACAAAAGTTATATCACAGATCGTTTTAATCTAGACAACAGAGAAACTTCAATTAGAATTGATGAATTACAAAATGGTGATTTAACTTGGGAAAAACAATTCGAAACTAACATCGGACTTGATCTGGGAATGTTCAACAATAGAGTGCAATTGACTACAGATGTTTATCGTCGTAAGGCATTTGACTTAGTAGATTATGTAATTACTTCAGGAATTGGAGGTCAGAGAGTTAGACAAGGAAACAATGCTGATATGGAAACTAAAGGTCTTGAAGTTGGAATTACAACTAAAAACATTGATGCAAAAGACTTTAAATGGACAACGTCTCTTAACTTTTCAGTTTATCACCAAGAAATCACTAAGTTACAAAACACGCCTACCGCATTTGACTTAGTAGATTCAAATGGAGGAAATACAGTTGGACATCCAAGAAACTCTATTTATTCTTATCAGTTTACAGGTTTAAATAACCAAGGTCTTCCAACCTTTATTTTACAGCCGGGTGCAGATAATAATATTACCGATGCGAACTTTCAAGATAATTTAGATGTTACAAAATATTTAAAATATGAAGGATCAATTGAGCCAAACAAATCTATTGGTTTAGCCAATACATTTACATACAAAAACTGGTCATTATATGTGTTTTTTGTGGGGTCAGGCGGAAACAAAGTTCGTTTAAACCCTGTATACGATAGTACGTATGACGATTTAACGGTATTTACAAAAGATTTCACAAACAGATGGATTAATCCAGGTGATGAAAACTTTACAAATGTTCCGGTTATTGCAGACAGACGTTTAAATGCTAATTATGGTGGAGAACGTACACTTGCTAGAGCTTATAATACGTACAACTATTCAGATGCTCGTATTGCAGATGGTGATTTCATCCGTTTGAAAAACATTTCATTAAGCTGGGAATTCCCTAAAGATTTCAAGAGAAAGTTAGGATTAAGCACTTTTACATTAAAAGGTTCTGCGGTTAATCCATGGTTAATTTACTCAGATAAAAGATTAAACGGTCAGGATCCTGAGTTCCGTAATTCTGGAGGAGTTGCTTTACCGGTAACCTCTCAATATACATTTACTTTAAATCTTTCATTATAATAGTCAAAAAATATGAAAAACTTAAAAATAGCTTTATCCCTATTGATACTGGTAAGTATTACTAGCTGTGATGATTTCCTTTCGGAAAAACCAGATAACAGAACAGAAATTGACACTCCTGAAAAAATCTCAGAATTACTAGTTGAGGCTTATCCGCAAATGAGTTATTTTGATATTGCAGAAACAATGTCTGATAACGTTTTTGACAGTGGCATGCCACAGACTTTAATAAAAAATGAGCAAAGCTATAACTGGGAAATACAAACAGAAACTACAGATATAGATACTCAGGCTTTTTATTGGGATGCATGTTACAAAGCAATCGCTCATGCAAATAAAGCATTAGAAGCAATTGAAGATCTAGGAAGCCCTGCAACGCTTAATCCTCAAAAAGGTGAAGCTTTAATGGCAAGAGCTTACTCTCATTATATGCTGGTTTCATTATGGTCTAAACGTTATAATCCTGCCACTGCAGCATCAGATTTAGGAGTTCCTTATGTTACAAAACCAGAAACAGAATTAGTAACAAAGTACAAAAGAAACACAGTTGCTGAAGTTTTTGATTTTATTCAAAAAGATATTGAAGAAGGCTTAAAATTAGTAACCAACGATTACAAACAACCAAAATTCCACTTCAATGTAAATGCTTCAAAAGCTTTTGCCAGCAGATTTTATCTAGTAAAAGGTGATTGGGACCGAGTAATCGAATTATCTAATGATTTAGGTTCTAAACCAGAAGGGAAATTAAGAGACTTTCCATCATATGATTTATTAAGCGCCGTTGATCAAAGATTAGCTTACGCAGATAGTAATGCCGAAACAAACTTATTAATCGTTTCAGCAAACTCAATTGTGAGCAGATCGTACTATTCAAACCGTTTTTATCTTTCGGGAGCAAGATATCCTGAAATTTTTGGATCGGGAGTAAGTCCTTATAATAAACCATGGTATTATAACTTTTATTCATCAAACAGTAGTATTACAGTATTTATGCCTAAGTTTTATGAGTACTTTAAATACTCTAACGTAACTGCTGGAATTGGAGATCCTTATGTAGCAGAAGTTTTATTAAGCAATGATGAATTTTTCTTGAACAGAATCGAAGCACATGTAATGAAAGGAGAGATTGCCTTAGCAAATGATGAATTAGACTATTTCCTATCAACAAGAACGGTAGGGTATGTTGCCTCAGATAAATTGACAGAAGCAAAAATTGTAGCAAAATATCCAGTAATTGCCGATGAATATACACCATTCTATACCATGACACCAGTGCAAACCTCTTACGTTAAAGCAATTGCAGAAGCACGAAGAAGAGATTTTGTACACGAAGGAATGAGATGGTTTGATGTAAAACGTTTTAACATCGTAGTGAATCACGAAACAACCAACAAACCAACAAATATTTTGGTAAAAGATGATAACAGAAGAGCATTACAAATTCCGTTGCATGCCTCAAATACTGGAGTTGAATTAAATCCTAGATAATCTTTAAAATTGAAAACTTATGAAACTATTCAAATACAATAAACTAGCCATTATGGCCGTGGTTTCTGCAGCGTTAATTTCATGTGGAAGTGAAGATCAGCCGGGAGAAAGCCAATTAGATTTTACACAGCCAACAAAAACGGCTTTAGATAATTGGATCACAACTACATATTTGAATCCTTTTAACATTAATGTACAATATAAATGGAACCAAAATACAGTTGACAACAGCCGTTATTTATTTCCGCCAACAATAGATAAAGTAAAGCCAGCCTTAGAAATTGTTGAAGAAATCTGGCTTAAAAGTTACTCAACAATTGGAGGAGCTGATTTTGTGAAAAAAATTGCACCAAGAGAAATTGTTTTAGTTGGAGGAGTAAATTTAAATAGTGTAGGTACTAGAACTTTAGGTTTAGCCGAAGGTGGTCAAAGAGTAACATTATTTGAAACAGATTATATTGATCAAACTGATCGTGATAATGTTTCAGAATTTATTCATACGATCCAGCACGAATACATTCACATTTTGAACCAAAACAAACCTTTCGACGAAAAATCATGGGCAGCTGTAACTCCTGTAGGATATACAGCAGATTGGTACAATTATGATATTCCAGAATCTAATGAAATTGGATTTATAACAAGTTACGCAAGATCAAACATTAACGAAGATTTCGCCGAAACAGCTTCAATGATTTTGATTTATACAAAAGCAGATTATCAAGCATTCCTAGATGGAATCCAAAGTCCATTTGCTTATCAGGCATTAAAAACGAAAGAAGCTTTGGTTGTTAAATACTTCAAAGAAGCATTCAACATGGATTTTTATGCTTTGAGAGATGAAGCAGAGAAAAACACAACAGGTGTAATAAACAATTAAAAACAAGTATCATGAAAATAAAAAACATATATAAGTATTTATTTGCAGCAATTTTGATACTGCATTTAAGCGCCTGTAACAATAATACTGACGCTGAACAATTATTTGATAAAACACCAACTGAACGTTTAAACATTCAGAAATCAGAACTTAGTCAAGCATTGCTTTCATCACAGTTTGGATGGAAAACAGTTTATTTTACAGACAATACAGTCTTAGGTGGTTATACACACTTGTTCAGATTTGCTCAAGACGGAACTGTAGAAATGGCTTCTGATTTTGATTCAGATACAGATGTATACAAAAGTGAATATGAAATTCAACTTGGAAGCACTGTAAGTTTAACTTTCACTACAAAAAACAGAATTCATCTTTTATCAGAATCAGATAATTATCCAATTCCTGCATTAAGAGCAAAAGGATATTTAGGTGATTTCCAGTTCTTATACTATGGGCAAGAAAACGGAGAAGTTATTTTTAAAGCCAATAGAAACGGAACAGAAATTCGTTTTGTAAAAGCAACTGCAGCAGATTGGGCAGATCTTCCTAAAAACCTTGTTACAGAAGAAAATGTTATTGGAAGTGATGAAAGACCTTTATTTAGATTATTAGAAACTACCGATGGAACAACAGTTCATAAATTTGATTTTTCATTCAGTTCTGTAACTCGTTTCGCTGAATCAAATTCTATAGAGGCCGGATATTCTGTAAGTTACAATATGGGAGTTGGTTATACGCCAACTGGAATCGTTGTTAGCCCAGCGGTTGAAGTAGGCGGACAAAAACTTTCAAATTTTGTATATAATGATGCAGATGGAAGTTTTACTGCAACTGGAACTGGTGGTGTTAGTGCTACAATAAAATACACTGATAAGCCATTGGTTTTAACAGATGATTATAAAATTTTACTTCCTGGGAAAGTTTATGCGAGATTTGGTTATTATGTAGGAGATTATATTGAAGACGCCGCTACAAATTCAAAATTATTTGCTGCTGAATTAGCTAAAATCAATGCTTCATTACCTGCTGGACAAAGGGTTTCATCTGTACAATTGTATTTAAATCATTCACTTGGAAATTTCATTTATTACACATTTGTTGGTAGATCAGCATTACAGCATTACGTTGATGTAGAAGAAGATCCTGTTGGTAAAAAGATTATTTTAAAACATAAATCATGGAATGGAAATACAACTGTTGCTACTCCTGCTTTCCTTGCTGGATTTGACAGCTATTTGATGGATCCAAACGGAATTTATGTTAAAAAAGAAAACTTTAGAGTGTTTTATTCAAATACAGTATACACTTTTACAAGTTCAACAAGTCCATTTAGAATGACTACTTGGCAGCTGAATTAAATTGATTGTATCGGAAAGACTGTTTAATACAGTCTTTCCGATTATAACATTTACTTGTAGTTAATTTTTTATGACTAACTAAAGTCATTTATAAAAATTTTAGTTTTAGTTTTTTTATTTTGGAGGAAGCAGCCCATTTAGGGCTGCTTTTTTTATTGGTACGAAAACAAAGATTCTAAGCCATTTTTTACATTTCAAATTTTATTAAATGCCCAAATACTCTATATTTGTAATTCAAAAAATAAAAACGAATACCTTAATATGAAATTACTAGAAGGAAAAGTAGCAATCATTACAGGCGCTAGCCGCGGAATTGGTAAGGGAATTGCAGAAGTTTTTGCTAAACACGGAGCAAATGTAGCATTTACATATAGTTCATCTGCTGCATCTGCAGAAGCTCTTGAAGCTGAGTTAAATGCATTAGGAGTAAAAGCAAAAGGATATCAGTCAAACGCAGCTGATTTTAACGAAGCGCAGACTTTTGTTGATGCTGTTTTAGCTGATTTTGGAACTGTAGATATTCTTATCAATAATGCCGGAATTACAAAAGACAACCTTTTAATGCGTATGTCTGAAGCCGATTTCGATCAAGTAATTGATGTTAACTTGAAGTCAGTTTTTAATATGACGAAAGCTATTCAAAAAACTTTCTTGAAACAACGTGCTGGTTCTATTATCAATATCAGTTCAGTAGTGGGAGTTTCTGGAAATGCTGGACAAACAAACTATGCAGCATCAAAAGCAGGAGCAATTGGATTCACAAAATCAGTAGCTCTTGAATTAGGTTCTCGTAATATTCGTTGTAACGCAATTGCACCAGGATTCATCGAAACTGAAATGACTGCAAAATTATCAGAAGATGTAGTAAAAGGATGGAGAGAAGGTATTCCTTTAAAACGTGGGGGAACGCCAGAAGATGTAGCAAACGCTTGTTTATTCTTAGCTTCTGATATGAGTGCATACGTTACAGGACAAGTTCTTAACGTTTGCGGAGGAATGCTAACCTAACGTACTGAGGTACAAAGCAGCAAAGGTTCAAAGATTTTAGTATTCAGTATATTCTGATTCTAGGATATAACTGAACGCTTTTTTAAATCTGAAGACTGTAAACTGATACTGAATACTAAATTATGACTACAAACACAATTCTTTTATTATTACTTTCTTTAGTAATAGCGGGTGGTTTGTCGTACTTTCAATATTTTTTCAAAGCCAAAAACAAATCAAATCTGATTTGGTTTTTGGCTTTTTTACGTTTTCTTGCGATTTTCGGATTACTGGTATTGTTGATAAACCCAATAATTTCTAAAAGCTCGCTTGAAATAACCAAAACTCCTTTAGCAATTGCTGTAGATAATTCAAGCTCAATTACAGCATTAAAATCAGATAAAAAAGCAACCGAACTATACCAGAAATTAATCTCAAATCCTGCATTAAAGGAAAAATTTGACATTCAATCCTATCAATTCGATGCCGATTTTAAAACATCTAATAAATTTGATTTTAAAGGAAATCAAACCAATTTAGATGAAGTTGCTAAGAATTTAAAAAGCATTAATAAAAACCTGACTTTTCCAACCGTAATAATTACCGATGGAAATCAGACTACAGGAAACGATTATGTATATCGTTTTGATCCTGCTAATAAAGTTTATCCTTTGGTTGTGGGAGATACAACCACTTTTTTTGATTTAAAAATCAATCAGTTAAACGTAAACAAATACGCTTTTCATAAAAATAAATTTCCTGTCGAAGTATTTTTGCAATATGCAGGAACCAAACCAACAACTGCCGATTTTGCAATTTCGCAAGGAAATTCAGTGGTAGCTAGAGAAAAAGTTTCTTTCTCACCATCAAAAAAAACAGCTTCTTTAAATTTACTTTTACCTGCTGATAAAGTAGGATTGCAGATTTTTAGAGCCAATATTTCTTCTGGAGCGAAAGAGAAAAATTCATATAATAATATCAAAAATTTTGCGGTTGAAATTATCGATCAAAAATCTACAATTGCAATTATTTCTTCCATAAACCATCCAGATATTGCGGCATTAAAACGTTCGATAGAAGTTAATGCGCAACGTAAAGTGATTTTGGTTAAACCAAATGATATTAGTCAGTTACAAGAAGCTTCTGTTTTAGTTTTGTATCAGCCAACAACTGCTTTTAGACAAGTTTTTGAAAACAACAAAGCTGCTGGAAGAAACATGTTTATTATAACTGGAAATAGTACAGATTTTAACTTTCTAAATCAACAGCAAAATAACCTGATCTTTAAAATGAGCGGACAAATCGAAGATTATTTGTCTGAATTTCAATCACAGTTTAATTTATTTGCCATTGATAATATTGGTTTTGAAAACTTTCCACCATTACAAAATGCGTTTGGAACGATTAATACAAACGGAGATGTATCTGTTTTACTTTCGTCCAAAATAAGAAATGTTTCTACAAATGCACCATTATTGGCTTTTGCCGAAAATCAAGGAAAAAGAACCGCTTTTCTTTTAGGAGAAAACAGCTGGAAATGGCGTCTGCAAAGTCATATCGATAATCAATCATTTGAAAAATATGATGTTTTTGTAGATAAAATAATTCAGTATTTAGCAACTTCTGCTTCTAAAAAATCATTGGTGGTAACACATGAAAACTTCTATAATTCAGGAGATGAAATTGTAATCAATGCGCAGTATTTCAATAAAAATTATGAGTTTGACGAAAAAGCAAGATTAACCATTTCGGTTACAAATGCTGAAACCAAACAAAGTAAAAATTACGATTTATTAAAAGGAAATAATTCGTTTTCAGTAAACCTTGACGGATTAACAGCTGGAAAATACAATTTTACGGTAAAAGAATTAAATTCAAATACTTCATATTCCAGTCATTTTGAGATTTTAGATTTTGACATAGAAAAACAATTTGTAAACCCCGATGTTTTAAAATTAAAGCAATTGGCTTTACAAACCAACGGAAAAGCTTTCTTTGAAAACCAAGCAGAAGATTTGATTAATACACTTTTAGAAAATAAAGAATACAAATCAATCGAAAAAAATGTAACTAGTAAGACGCCAATAATTGACTGGGTTTGGTTATTGATTTTAATTGCTATTTTATTAACTACGGAATGGTTTGTTAGAAAATATAATGGATTATTGTAATAATCTAATCGCATTTTTTTATGGTTAGTTTTTTTTGAGAATTAATTTAAATTTTAGATGCCAGTTAAAAAAAACGTCATTTTGTTTAGCTTGTTTTTTCTTACTTTATTTTCTCTTATTTATATAAATAAAAGAAAAGAGAATAGAAAAGATTATCATTTTGTAATTACTAAAATTAACGAGAATGCAAAAGGTGGAATAACTGTTAGTGATAGTACAACTGAATTTGATTTTGCAAACTTTAATTCTTATAAAATTGACGTACAAAAAGAAGACAGTTTAGTGAAAAAAGCTTTTTCAAAAAAAGTCTATATATACAGGAAAGACCCAAAAGCAAATAAATATAGATTGTCATTGCTATTAAATGAATCTGGAACATTTCCATCTGATTGGCAATAATCGTAAATTTATCTTCAATAAATAATTATGGATTTCAGGCTAAAAGTATTTTACACCGTTGCACTTCGTCTTAACTTTACTAAGGCTGCAACTGAATTGTATATTACACAGCCTGCCGTTTCAAAACATATTCAAGAACTTGAAGAAACCTATAAAACCAAGTTATTTGAACGTAATGGCTCTAAAATCGCTTTAACTCTTGCCGGAGAAATTCTTTTAAAACATACCAAAGAAATCTTTGAAATTTACCGTGAAATAGATTTCGAAATGAGTTCTTTTATCAGTGAACGTCAAGGATTATTAAGGCTTGGAGCCAGTACAACTATCTCGCAGTATATCATTTCTCCCGTTTTAGCTCGTTTCCATCAAAAACAAAAAGATATAAAAGTCAATTTATTGAACGGGAATACAGAGCAGATTGAAAATGCTTTGATTAACAAAGAAATAGAAATAGGAATTGTTGAAGGACAATCTAAAAATCAATCTATAAAATACATTCCGTTTTTAAAAGACGAATTAGTTCTGGTTTGTAGTAATAAAAATCCGTTTGCAAAGAAGAATGAAATCTCGGTAAATGATTTAAAATCAATGAAGTTCATCACCCGCGAACGTGGATCAGGAACACTTGAAGTTATAGAATTTGCTCTAAAAAACATAAATTTAAAACTTTCTGATTTAGAGATTGAAATGCAGTTGGGAAGCACAGAAAGTATAAAATCCTATTTGCTGAATTCAGACTGTTTTGCTTTTATGTCCATTCATGCAGTAAGCAAAGAATTGAAAAACAAAGAATTGATTGTTTTGGATGTAGAGAATATGGCAATTGAAAGATACTTTTACATCATTACTTTATTAGGAAAATCAGATCCTTTATCAGAATTGTTTATTCAGAATATATCATCTCATTATAACCTGAAGTTATAGCGGATTGTAATTTACGATTGGCGAATTACATATAAACATGAGAACTTTGCAGTGTAATTATACATTATCCTATTTTGAAAACAAGTCAGCACTCAGTATCACAATTATTTGAAATTAATCATTATTTACAGCAAGCAATTTTTATTGTTATACTACTGCTATGTTTAGCTTCGATAATTTCTCCTCCAGTTGCCTTGTTAATTGGAGTGGTAATGGTAAATGTATTTGGAAATCCATTTATCGAATTGAATCATAAAGCAATCACGTTTTTACTGCAATTTTCTGTGGTAGGTCTTGGTTTTGGAATGAATGCATCAAACGCATTTTCTGCTGGAAAAGAAGGTTTTGTATTAACTATAGCTTCTATTTTCAGTACACTGATTTTTGGTTTTCTATTAGGAAAATGGCTCAAAACGGAGAAAAATACATCGCATTTAATTTCATGCGGAACCGCAATCTGCGGCGGAAGTGCCATTGCAACGATATCACCAGTGATTAAATCTAATGAAAATCAAACTTCAATAGCTTTGGGTGTGATTTTCATACTGAATTCTATTGCATTATTTGCTTTCCCATTTATCGGACATCAGCTTGGTTTGTCACAAAAAGATTTCGGATTATGGTGCGCCATTGCAATTCACGATACAAGTTCGGTAGTAGGTGCTGCCAATAAATACGGAGCCGAAGCTTTACAAATTGCCACAACTGTAAAATTGGCAAGAGCTTTATGGATTATTCCCATCTCACTTTTAACCGCTATAATTTTTAAAAACAAAAACAGTAAAATCAAAATTCCGTATTTTATTGGATTGTTTATATTGGCAATGCTTCTGAATTCATATGTTCCCAAAGTTTCAGTTTTTGCCCCTTATGTGGTAAATGTTGCTAAAATCGGATTGACTATAACACTGTTTTTAATTGGAGCAACATTAAATATAACTACTTTAAAATCAGTAGGATTGAAGCCTTTATTGCAGGGAATTCTTCTTTGGATTTTTATTGCAGCTTTAGCGTTAGTATCAATTCTTTATTTAGGTTGATTATTTTAAGTTTGAAAATTTCACAACAGGTTTATCAATCATTTTATATGATTTTCCCTTAAACGAAAAACGTCGTTCAATTTCAAAATTAAATGATTTTTTTGTTTTTCCCATTTCCGCTATTTCCTCAGGAAATTCAACATCAAAATCATCTTGAACTCTGGCAGTTTTGTTATATGATCCTTTTGTTTTAATTATAATATCTCTAAAATGCTTTTTAGCAGTATCATTTACAACTGTATACGATCCTGACCATGAAATAAAGGAAGAATTCGTTAACTGATAATTATTAGCTTCTAAAATAGGCTGGTATTTGCCATCAAAACCCGCAACAAGATAAAGATAACCTTCGTAAGCACCGCCTGCGCCGCCATTTGCATGTATTAACGTAAAAGCAAATTGATCTTCTCCAATTTCAACTAGTTTTGGCGTTGGACATTGTGCAAAAGCTCCAAATGCGGCAACAGCAGGCTGAAATGATCTCATTTCCCAGACATTCCCATTTTTGGCAAATTTGGCTAGACCAAGCAAACCGCCAGAAAAACGTCCGGTTTGTAAACCGTCTTCGTCATGAACAGAATGATTGAAAGCCAATATTTTGAATTGATTTCCCTTTGAATCAGAATAATCAATATTGGCTAAAAGTCTTGTGGCGACACCATCTGTATAAGGAAATAACTGGTCACCTTCCACACCGTTTACATCTAGAAAAGATGAAGGTTTACATGATTGGCACTTCCAGCTTATAAAAGTATTTTTATCAGAAAAACGATTTAAACTTCCAGGAAATAACTTTTGCATTGTTTTAACACCATCCAGCGGATCAGCGATTTTAAGAATTCTCTTTGGATTTAGAATAGTGTCACTAACATTTTTAAGTTTTATGTCAGCTTCTTGGGCGAAACAGAAAAAAGAAGTGAGCAAAACAAAGCTTAGAATAATAGGGCGCATAAAATGGTATTTATAAAAACAAAGATAAAGAAAATGATTGTTAATGTGAACTTATGCTGCTTATGGGGTTTAAAAATCATAAAAAACTAAATTAGCATAAACTAAACACGGTTGTTTTGAATTTTCCTTAAATATAGTAAGTTTGTATCCTAATAAAGTACAAAAATGAAAAACTTCAAAATGAGGCCAAAATTAATCACGTTCTGTGCATTAATTATTGGTTTTTTTACCTTGTCATGGGGAATTGTAGGCCATGAACGTATTAACAAAGCAGCTGTAATGGCTTTACCTAAACCTCTTCAGGTTTTCTTTTACAATCACATTGATTTTATTACTCAGGAAGCTTCTGTTCCTGATATTCGTAAATATGCATTAAGCTACAAAGAAGAAGGCCCAAGACATTATTTTGATATGGAAAACTTTGGCGATGCAAGCAGTTATCCGCAGACATTGGAAGAAGCAAAACAAAAATATGATGCTAAATTTTTGAGCGACAACGGAATCTTGCCTTGGTATATTGAAGATATGATGGCCAAATTAACTAAAGCATTTAAAGATAAAAACCGAGCTGAGATTTTATTTCTTGCTGCAGATTTAGGTCATTATGTTGGAGATGCCCATATGCCGCTGCATACTTCTGCCAATCACGACGGACAATTAAGCGATCAGAAAGGAATTCACTCACTTTGGGAAAGCAGATTGCCAGAGTTATTTGTTAAAAACTACAAATTAAATGTTCCTGAAGCACAATACTATCCTGATGTGCATAAAGCAGTTTGGGATATGATTAATGATACTCACAGCTTAGCACAACCATTATTAGATATTGATAAAAAACTAAGAACTTCAACTCCAGAAAATGAAGTGTTTAAAATGGATGCTGAAGGGAAAATTCAGAAGAGCAAATACAATACAGCTGTTTTCTCTGATAAATATGCTGAAAAATTACACAAAGACTTAAACGGAATGGTGGAAAGCCAAATGAAGAAAGCAATTTCTGCAACAGCAAGTTTTTGGTATACTGCTTGGGTAAATGCTGGAAAACCTGATTTAAGCGATTTAGATGCAGCATCAGTTACACAAAGAAACAATCAATCTTTAAAAGATGATTTAAAATTATTTCAAAGCGGAGATCTTTTCGGAATGAAAAATCAAAATGACTAAATAAAAGTCTTCAGTCTCCGTTTTTAGTTTTCAGTTTAGGAGATTAAAACTTAAAACCCTCAAATTCTATAAGAACTTGAGGGTTTTTAATTAATAAATCCTTCGCAAGAATGATCAAATACGATGTTTAGTCTTTTGCATATAACTTACCGTTTTTAGCTCTCGAACTTAAATCATTGAATTGGTATTCTTTTTCTTTTAATAAATAAGAAGCTGATTGATAGTAAGAAACGGTTTGATTAACCAAATCAGTTTTTTGTGACTTCAAAGGAATTTCATCATAATAAATCTGGCATTCTGGTGAAACGTTATCCTTCGGATTTAGTTTTAACTCAAACTGTTTTATTTGTTGTTTTGGTGACAAAATAGTCAATACATTGTCTTTTATAAGCCCTAAATCCTGATAGGTTGCAATAAATGCTCTTGGCTGATAATCTGCTTTAAAAACATCATGACCATAGAATTTACTTTCGTAATCAAAATTAAGTAAACCAAAAAGAGTGGGCATGAGATCAATTTGTGACATTAATTTTGAATACTTTTCAGGTTTCATATCTGGACTGAAAATTAAAGCTGGAATTCTATATTTATCCAGCGGAAGTTGAGTTTTCCCCGCACTCGAAGCACAATGATCGGCTACGATTACAAAAACGGTATTTTTATACCACGGTTGTTTTTCGGCCATTTCAAAGAATTTTCTTAAAGCATAATCTGTATATTTTACACCGCCGTCACGAGATTTAATGTTTCCTGGAATATCAATTTTATTTTCAGGATACGTAAATGGTCTGTGATTGCTTACCGTCATAATATGATTAAAGAATGGCTTGTTTTCTTTAGCTTCGGCGTTCATCACATTAATCGCTTTGTGGTACATATCTTCGTCACAGACACCCCAAACATTCGAAAATGTAATTTCTTCAGGTTTGAAACTCGATTTGTCTACAATCTGATAACCATTTCCAGAATAAAAATCCTGCATGTTGTCGAAAAAAGCATCACCGCCGTAAAGGAATTTCACATTATATCCTTTTTGTTTAAAAACAGCTCCTGTAGAAAATTTGTTTTTATTGTCTTCTCTTTTTACCACGCTTTCCCCAGCAGTTGGAGGCAGACACAAAGTTACTGCTTCGAGTCCGCGTACAGTTCTGTTTCCTGCCGCGTATACATTCGTAAAAACAAGGCTTTTTTGTGATAAGCTGTCTAAAAACGGAGTAATATTTTGAGTATTGCCGTACATTTTCATAAAATCGGCACTTAGACTTTCAATGGTAATTAAAACAACATTTTTACGACTTTCAGTTGAATCATTTTTTATTTCCTGTACAGTATTTTCTCCGGTAATTGATGGCATCTGCTGTTTTAGAATAGCAAAAGCTTTTTGTTCCGGCATTGTTTTGTAAAACTCGAAATAATCTAATTTGCTATTTTGAAACGCTAAATAAAATTTATATAATCCGTTCGATTGTAATTCATTAACAAAAACATTTTTAGAATTTTCTGTTTTGGCCAAATCTGGAATTGCAATTAACGAAACTAAAAACAAACCAATATAAAGAATGCTTATTTTTAACTTCTCACGGAAACTTGGAATAGCGGTTAAATAATTTTTAGAACTTTTTACAATAAAATAAGTAATAAGAGCTGTTATAAGAAATAATGCTGAAAAAATGGGAACTACTGGGTAAGACTGCATGATGTTTCCAATAACTTCATTGGTGTAAATAAGATAGTTTACCGCAATAAAGTTGTATTTTACTCCAAATTCGTTCCAGAAAAAATATTCACTTAAACCATTTTGAAGAATAAGCAAGACATACAAGAAAATCACAAAAACAAAAAGACCAAACCTAATTTTGCTTCTTAACTTCGGAAGAAATAACAAAGCTGCAAAAAGTGCCGTTTTAATTCCGATAAAAATCATGACAATTTTAGGCAAAGCCCCGCCATATTCATCAAAAATGCTTTTTCCTGACGCGGCATAAATAAACAAACCGCTTAAAAATGCCAGTATGATGTAACCAGTTGGTTTATTGTATTTAGAATTAGAAATAAAAATCAAATACAGCCAAAGAAAACTGCTGGCAATTATAAATACGAAGAAATCAGAAATTAATCCTAAACTAAAGATTTTCAGGCTTTCAGAAAAAGTAAATGAAGTCTGTGTTATAGGATGAAAGAAAAGAACAATTCGCAATATAAAACTGATCACAAAGTAAAAAATCGCAAGATTGTAAAACGGTGAAAGTTTTTTGTAAAAATCCATCTGAATATTTTTTTACAAAATTACTTTTGAAAGATTAATTTCAGATTAAGCTGAACTTTGACTTCACTTAACGCTATCTTAATATTTGCTTAAGGTGGTGATTTTCTGTAGATTTAAATTTTAGCTGTCATTCTTTAAAATTTCTATCTTTGATAATTGAAATCAAGAGTTGATCTTAACTAAATATAAAAAATGCATATTTTAATAGTAGAAGACGAATTAGGAATTGTTCAGTTTTTAAAACAAGGCCTTCAGGAAGAAGGATATGAAATAACCACAGCAAATGATGGTTCTAAAGGCTTTGAATTAATTCAAAATCAGAAATTTGACTTGATTTTATTAGATTGGATGCTGCCTAAAATTAACGGACTGGATTTATGCAAAGCCATACGTGTAAAAGACGAAACGACTCCAATTATTTTTTTAACCGCAAAAGATACTGTTCAGGAAACTATTGAAGGATTGAAAGCTGGAGCTAACGATTATATCAAGAAACCTTTTAGTTTTGAAGAACTTGTTGAACGTATAAAAGTACATTTCAGAACCAAAAAACGAACTGAAACGCTCACGCTTGGTACTATAACTATCGATTTATCTAAACATTTGATACTTAAAAGCGGAGAAGAAGTTTCGCTTACGCAGAGAGAATTTGAACTTTTGACTTATTTAGTCCAGCATAAAGGAAAAGTATGTACCCGAAACCAGATTTTAAAAGACGTTTGGGAAATTTATTTTGAATATGATACGGGTGTAATCGACGTTTTTATAAACGCTATTCGAAAAAAACTCAATCTTAAAATTGAAGAGGATTACATAAAAACAGTTCGAGGCATCGGATATATAGCAAACGATTTGTAATGACACAGCTTTCCTTTAAAAACAGAATTGCATTAAACTACATTATTACTACAGGATTGTTGGTTTTAGCAGTGTTTTCGGCTATTTATATTATTGTTCGATTAACGGTTTATAATCATATAGATGAAAATCTTTTGATAGAAGTCCGCGATCATCTTAGTGAAATCAGAGTCGAAAAGAAAGCGGTTATTTTGATGGATGCCGAAGAATGGGAAGAACGTGAGCACAATTCGGTTGATGTTAATCCAGTTTTTGTTCAGTTTTTAGACTTAAACAAGAAAATAATTGAGAAATCGCCTAATTTAAAAAATGAAAAACTGGTATTTCATGAAGGAAAATCAGGTTTTGAACTTTTTGATGCTAAATTATTAGATAATAAAATCAGGCAGATTCAGGTGCCGCTTCACATAAAATCAAAAAAAATAGGATATTTGATTATTGCAATGTCCTTGTCTGATTCTACGCAGGTTTTAGAAAATCTTTTAGACACGCTTTTAATTACATTTCCAATTATCCTATTATTACTCTTTTTTATAGCAAGATTTTTGGCTGGAAGAAGTATAAGTCCAATAAATGAGATCATCAATACTTCAAAAATTATCACAAAGGATAACTTGAAAACCAGAATTCCACTTCCTAAAACACGAGATGAATTGTTTGTGCTTTCAACTACAATCAACAATTTATTAAATCGGATAGAAGACGCAATCGATCGCGAAAAACAATTTACTTCAGACGCTTCGCATGAGCTTAGAACACCGCTAACTGTAATTAAAGGAACACTTGAAGTGCTAATACGTAAACCTAGAGATAGTAAAGAATACGAAGAAAAAATAAATTATTGCATTAACGAAGTTGATCATTTAAATTCATTGGTAGATCAGCTTTTGATGATGGCTCGTTTTGAAAACCAAAAACAAAATATTCTAAAAGAAAACGTATACTTGAATGCCGTTATTTTAGATGTTTTGAAGCTGAATTCTGAGAAGATAAAGTCTGGAAAAGTTAACGTCATATTAGATGCTTCAGAGGATTTTTATACCTATTCAGATAATTACTTAGTGGTTACAATTCTTCGAAATATAATTTCAAACGCCGTGAAATATTCTAAGAAAAATAGTGAAATTAAAATATCAATATTAAGAAAGGAAAATAAAATATATTGTGTCGTTTTGGATCAGGGAATTGGAATTGCTAAAAAAGATTTAGAATCGATTTTAAATCCGTTTTTCAGATCGGATTCTTTAAATCATTCTGATATTAAAGGAACTGGATTAGGTTTGTTTATCGTAAAAAGAATGACAGATTTACTCCTGATTGATTTTGAAATAGAAAGCGAAATAGGTGTTGGCACCAAAGTTTTACTGGGGTTTGAAGAATATCAGAAAGTGTTAAAATGATTCAAAAAATAGCATTTCAAATGACTGTGAAATTGTTTTTTAACAATAAACTATCGTTAAGTTAAAATAAAAATTGCTTTTTTATAATTTTATCTATTATATTTGCAAACGAATCAAAGAATTATAAAATAAACCGAACAATGATTTCAAATCAATTACATCATCATCATTTACATTATTGCTCTCAAGCGATGTGTTAATGGTATGTGTGTAAATCATCATATTTTAAAACCCGTTTGAGTACATCAAACGGGTTTTTTTATGCCAATTCTTTGTACTCAAACTATTAATCAAACAACAACTAAAAAATGAGTACTTTAAAAATTGCAATTCAAAAATCAGGTCGTTTAAACGAAGACAGCATTCAGATCCTGAAAGACTGTGGTATTTCAATCAACAACGGAATCGACCAGTTAAAAGCCGAAGCTTCAAATTTTCCTCTAGAAGTTTTATATCTTAGAAATTCAGATATTCCTCAATATCTGATCGATGGAGTAGTCGATTTAGCAATCGTTGGCGACAATCTTCTGGTAGAAAAAGGAAAAGGAATTGAAGTCGTTCAAAAATTAGGATTCTCGAAATGTAAAGTTTCAGTAGCAGTTCCAAAAACTTTCGAATACAACTCTATTCAGGATTTAGCCAATCTTCGTATTGCAACTTCATACCCAAATACGGTTACTGAATATTTTAATAAATTTGGTCTAAAAGTAGATATCCACCAGATTTCCGGTTCTGTAGAAATCGCTCCTAATATTGGTCTTGCAGATGCAATTGTAGATATCGTTTCAAGTGGTAGCACATTGTTTAAAAACAACTTAAAAGAAGTTGAAGTAATCTTGAAAAGTGAAGCTGTTTTAGCGGTTTCTCCAAAAGTTTCTCCAGAAATCCAAAAACACATTGATACTTTAAAATTCAGAATTCAAGCGGTTTTAAGAGCTCGAAATTCAAAATATATTTTGATGAATGTTCCAAACGACAAAATTGATGCTGTTGGAAAAATTCTTCCAGTTTTGAGAAGTTTAACGGTTCTTCCGCTGGCACAAGAAGGTTGGAGCAGTGTTCACTCCGTAATCGACAAAGATACTTTCTGGGACGTAATCGATCAATTAAAAGAAGTAGGCGCAGAAGGAATTTTAGTTTGCCCAATTGAGAAAATGGTACTGTAAAAGAAAATTTCAATTTTTAAATTCCAAATCCCAAGGATATGTTGGAATTTGGAATTTTAGAAATTTGGAATTTAATATTGAAATATTATGAATAAAATAGATAATCCAAAACCCGATACTTGGTCTGAAATATTAAAAAGACCAACCCAAACAATTGATGATATTGAAGTTACTGTAAAAGAAATCTTCAAAGAAGTTCAGAAAAAAGGAGATGAAGCTGTAACAAAATACACTTCGATTTTCGATGGGATTTCGTTAGAGAATTACGAAGTTTCGCAAGAGGAAATCAAAGAAGCGATTAGTTTAATTCCAAATGAATTAAAAGAGGCTATTCAATTAGCAAAAAACAATATTTATAAATTCCACAGTGCACAAAAAACTAACAGAATTGAAGTTGAAACTATAGAGGGAGTAAACTGCTGGCAGGAAAAAAGACCCATTCAGAAAATAGGTTTATACATTCCGGGTGGAACAGCGCCTTTGTTTTCGACGGTGTTAATGCTGGCCGTTCCAGCAGAAATTGCAGGCTGTAAAGAAATTGTATTGTGTTCGCCGCCAGACAAAAAAGGAAAAATTAATCCAGCGATTTTATATGCAGCCAATTTATGCGGTGTTACTAAAATTATAAAAGCAGGTGGAATTCAAGCAATTGCAGGAATGACTTTCGGGACAAAATCTATTCCGAAAGTGTATAAAATATTTGGACCAGGAAATCAATTTGTAACGGTAGCAAAACAATTGGCAACACAATTCGGAGTCGCAATTGATATGCCTGCCGGTCCTTCAGAATTATTAATTGTAGCCGATGACACTGCAGTTCCGGCTTTCGTAGCTTCTGATTTGCTTTCTCAGGCAGAACACGGAACTGATAGTCAGGTAATTTTGGTTTCTACTTCAAAAAAACTCATTAATGAAGTTGAAAATGAAGTTCAGTCTCAATTAGAAGTGCTTCCAAGAAAAGCTATCGCAGAGAAAGCAATCGAAAATTCAAAATTAATTTATGTTGAAAGCGATCAAATAGCTTTGGATTTAATTAATGAATATGGACCTGAACACTTTATAATCTGCTCTCAATATGATGATTTCTATTGTAACGGAATCGTAAATGCAGGTTCTGTTTTTATTGGAAATTATACTCCTGAAAGTGCAGGCGATTATGCATCTGGAACCAATCATACCTTACCGACAAATGGTTATGCCAAGAATTACAGCGGTGTGAATCTGGATAGTTTTATGAAATCAATGACATTCCAAAAAATCTCTGAAAAGGGAATTCAAAACATCGGAAAAGCAATTGAAACAATGGCAGAAGCCGAAGGCTTGCAAGCGCACAAGAATGCAGTGACATTACGTTTGGAGTCCTGCGAGGTTTCCAAAACCTCGTAGGTTTAAATTATTACGGCAATAAATATAATACCTAAAAGGTTTTGAAAACCTTGCAGGACATAAAAATAAAACAATGAGTACCTTCGATATAAATACGATAACGCGTGAAAACGTAAAAACTTTAAAGCCATATTCTTCTGCAAGAGATGAGTTTGAAGATTTTGACACAGCCGAAATGATTTTTTTGGATGCTAACGAAAATCCGTTTCAAAATGGAGTAAATCGTTATCCAGATCCGCAGCAGAATTCGGTTAAAGCCATTTTAGCTAAAAATAATTTGACAAAACAAAGCCAGATTTTATTAGGAAACGGAAGCGATGAAGTTCTAGATTTGCTTTTCAGAGCATTCTGCGAACCGAATAAAGACAATATTATTTCATTGCCGCCAACATACGGAATGTATGGTGTTTTGGCAAATATTAATGCGGTCGAAAATAGAGAAATTTTACTATCAACAGATTTTCAGCCGCAAGTTGAAAAAATTCTGGAAGCTGTTGATGAGAATACTAAAATCATCTTTTTATGTTCGCCAAATAATCCAACAGGAAACTCTTTTTCAGACGAAAGCGTGGTAAAATTGTTGCAAAACTTTAAAGGCTTAGTGGTCATCGATGAAGCTTATATTGACTTTTCGGATAAAGAAAGCTGGCTGGTAGAAATTGATGCTTATCCAAATTTGGTAATTACACAAACACTTTCTAAAGCTTATGGTTTGGCTGGAATTCGTTTAGGTGTTTGTTACGCTTCAGAAGCTGTAATTTCAATTTTGAATAAAATCAAACCGCCTTACAATGTAAACGAATTAACACAGCAAAGAGCCATCGAGCGTTTAAAAGATTCTGATAAAATAAAACAAGAAATAACTTCTATTATAGAACAAAGAGAGGAGTTGCTTAAAGTTTTACTTGAAGTGGGTTTTGTTAAAAAAGTATATCCCACAGAAGCTAATTTTATCTTAGCAAAAGTGGATGATGCCAACAAAAGATACGATCAATTAATTGAAAAAGGAATCGTTATCAGAAACAGAACAACGCAGCCTTTATGCGAAAATTGTCTTCGTTTTACCATCGGAACAAAAGAAGAAAATGAAGTTGTAATTAGAGAATTGAAGTCATTAAGCTAAAAATATATTAGCCACGAATTCACGAATTTTATTTAATTTTTGGCAATTAGTGCAATTAGCACATATGTCAAGGATTTTAAGTTGGAATAAATATAATTCGAGAATTCGTGGCAGAAAAATAAAACACATGAAAAAAGTACTTTTTATCGATCGTGATGGAACGATTGTTTTAGAACCTGAAAATTACCAATTAGACAGTTTAGAGAAACTAGAGTTTTATCCAAAAGCGTTTCAATATTTGGCTAAAATTGCTAATGAATTGGATTACGAATTGGCAATGGTAACCAATCAGGATGGTTTGGGAACGGATAGTTTTCCGGAAGATACATTTTGGCCAACACAGAATTTTATCCTAAAAGCATTTGAAAACGAAGGCGTTGTTTTTGATGAAATATTCGTAGACCGAACTTTTCCGGAAGAAAATGCACCAACACGCAAACCAAGAACCGGAATGCTGACAAAATATCTAAACAATACTGAATATGATTTGGAAAACTCTTTTGTTTTAGGTGATCGTTTAACCGATGTAGAATTGGCTAAAAATCTTGGAGCAAAAGCTATTTTCATGAATATGACAGATGGAATTGGAAGCAATGAAATTTCGTCTAAACGTGACGAACTAAACGAAACAATCGCTTTACAGACCACTGATTGGAAAAGAATTTATGAGTTTCTGAAACTAGAAGCACGTTCAGCATCTATTACCAGAAAAACAAACGAAACAGATATTTACATCAACTTAAACCTTGACGGAACAGGAAAAAGCAAAATCGACACCGGAATTGCATTTTTCGATCACATGTTAGACCAAATCTCACGTCATGGTCAAATGGACTTAGAAATCACCGTTAAAGGCGATTTAGAAGTCGATGAACATCATACAATCGAAGATACTGCAATCGCTTTAGGAGAGGTTTTCGCGAAAGCATTAGGAAATAAACTAGGAATCGAGCGTTACGGGTTCTGTCTGCCAATGGACGATTGTTTAGCGCAGGCTGCAATTGACTTTGGAGGAAGAAACTGGCTGATCTGGGAAACGGAATTCAAACGTGAAATGGTGGGTAAAATGCCAACAGAAATGTTTTATCACTTCTTCAAATCCTTCACAGACGGGGCAAAAGCAAACTTAAATATCAAAGCAGAAGGAATCAACGAGCATCACAAAATTGAAGCAATTTTTAAAGCTTTCGCGAAAGCCATAAAAGTAGCCGTAAAAAGAGATACCGAAAAAATGATTTTGCCTTCAACGAAGGGAATGCTTTAAAGTTTATGGTTGTTGGTTGATAGTTGTTAGCCATCAACCAGTAACCATCAACCAACAACTAAAAAAATGAAAATAGTAATTATAAATTACGGAGCGGGAAATATTCAGAGCATTATGTTTGCTATTGAAAGATTGGGTTTTAAAGCTGTTCTAAGTAATAATCCAGACGAAATTAAAGCGGCAGATAAAGTGATTTTTCCTGGTGTAGGCGAGGCAAGTTCAGCGATGACAAAACTTCGCGAAAGCGGATTAGATGGTTTGATTCCGCAGTTGAAACAGCCTGTTTTAGGAATTTGTTTGGGAATGCAATTGATGTGCAACAAAACAGAAGAAGGAAACACAACATGTTTAGGAATTTTTGACGTTGATGTTTTGAAATTTTCAAACAACGTAAAAGTGCCTCAAATGGGATGGAATCAGATTTATGATTTAAAAACGGATTTGTTCAAAGATATTTCTGAAAATGAATTCATGTATTTGGTTCACAGTTTTTATGCGCCAAACTGCGAATATGCAGTTGCTAAAACCAAGTATGATCTTGAATACGCATCGGCTTTACAAAAAGATAATTTTTACGGAACGCAGTTTCACCCAGAAAAAAGTGGTGATGTTGGAGAGAAAATCCTTGGAAACTTCTTAAAAATGTAAATTCCAATTTTTTAAATCCCAAATTCCAATTCAATAACAATTTCAAAAATCAATTAAAATTTCAATTTTAGAAAAATCTAAAATCTAAAATCTAAAATCAGAAATCTAAAATAAACAAAATGAGAATAATACCAGCCATAGATATCATTGAAGGAAAATGCGTTCGATTGTCCAAAGGTGATTATGATACCAAGATAATTTACAATGAAAATCCGCTTGAAGTGGCGAAATCATTTGAAGCACACGGAATCGAATATCTGCATTTAGTAGATCTTGACGGTGCAAAATCAAGCAAAATTGTCAATTATAAAATATTAGAACAAATTGCGACACAAACCAGTTTAAAAATTGATTTCGGCGGCGGATTAAAATCAGATGATGATTTGAGAATTGCTTTTGAAAGTGGTGCGAATCAAATCACAGGCGGAAGTATTGCGGTTAAAAACAGAGCAATCTTCGAAAAATGGATTTCAGAATACGGAACAGAAAAAATCATTTTAGGCGCAGATGCAAAAGATGAGAAAATTGCAGTTTCTGGCTGGTTAGAAGAATCAAATGAAGATTTGGTGCCGTTTATTCAGGATTACCAATCAAAAGGAATTCAGTATGTCATTTGTACTGATATTGCCAAAGACGGAATGCTTCAAGGACCGAGTTTTGATTTATACAGCAAAATTTTAGAAAATTGTAATGTCAAATCGAGCGGAATCGAGATTAAACTAATCGCTTCTGGAGGAATTTCAACTTTCGACGAATTGCCAAAATTAGCGGAATTAGGCTGTGAAGGAACTATCATAGGAAAAGCAATTTACGAAGGAAGAATCACGCTGAAACAACTAGAGGATTTTATAATTAGAAAATGAGAAAATTAGTCAATTAGATAATTATTAGCAGTGGTATAAAATTATCTAATTGATTAATTCCCAAATTAGCACACTAGAAATCAGATAATTTATGCGTGACGAAAAATAATTATCTAATTGACTAATTATTTAATTAACACATTAAAAAAATGTTAGCAAAAAGAATTATACCTTGTTTAGATATCAAAAACGGAAGAACCGTAAAAGGCGTTAATTTTGTTGATTTACGTGATGCCGGTGATCCTGTGGAATTAGCTGCAATTTATTCGGCTGAAGGTGCGGATGAATTGGTTTTTCTGGATATTTCGGCAACTGAAGAAAGACGAAAAACGCTTGTAAAAATGGTGCGAAGCGTAGCGGAGAAAATCAATATTCCGTTTACGGTTGGCGGTGGCATTTCATCTGTAGAAGATGTTGATATTTTGCTGAATAATGGTGCAGATAAAGTCTCAATCAATTCATCGGCAGTTAAAAATCCGCAGTTGATTAACGATTTGGCTCAGAAATTCGGAAGTCAGTGCGTTGTGGTTGCAATAGACGCCAAACAAATTGACGGACAATGGATTGTGCATTTAGTTGGCGGAAAAGTACCAACGGAATTAAATTTATTCGATTGGGCTGTTGAAGTAGCAGAACGCGGTGCAGGAGAAATTTTATTCACTTCGATGGATAATGATGGCACTAAAAATGGTTTTGCAAACGAAGCTTTAGCTAAACTTTCAGAGTTGGTAAATATTCCCATTATTGCTTCGGGAGGTGCCGGAAATATTCAGCATTTCGTAGATTCGTTTCAAGAAGGAAAAGCAGATGCAGCTTTGGCGGCAAGCGTTTTTCACTTTAAAGAAATCGAGATTAAGGCGTTGAAACAAGAATTAAGAAATAACAATATAGAGGTCAGAATTTAAAGAAATTCCAATTTTTAAATTCCAAATTCCAATAATTTGAGTTTAGAAATTAAATCTAAAATCTGAAATCTAAAATCTAAAATTAAAATGGAAATCGATATCAAAAGCGCACACGGATTAATTCCGGCGATTATTCAGGATTCAGAGACAAAAAATGTTTTGATGCTGGGTTATATGAATGAAGAATCACTTCAAAAAACTATAGAAACGCAAAAAGTAACTTTCTTTAGCCGTTCTAAACAAAGGCTTTGGACAAAAGGCGAGGAGAGTGGTAATTTTTTAAACTTAGTGAGCATTAAAAATGACTGCGATGGCGATACGCTTTTGATTCAGGCAAAACCTGTTGGACCTACTTGTCACACAGGAGCGGATACTTGCTGGCAAGAACCAAATTCGGCTAATTATGGTTTCATTTCCCAGTTAGAAAGCACGATTAAAACCCGTAGAGAAAATGCTGATTCTGAGCAAAGTTATGTAGCTTCATTATTTGCAAAAGGAATCAATAAAATAGCTCAAAAAGTCGGTGAAGAAGCTGTTGAAGTAGTAATCGAAGCCAAAGATTCTAACGATGATTTATTCCTTAGTGAAAGTGCTGATTTACTTTTTCATTATCTGATTTTATTACAAGCAAAAGGGTATCAATTAAATGATGTTGTGGAAGTTTTAAAGACACGTCAGAAGTAAATTATAAGTATTAAATAGTTTTCTAGAAGCTGTTTCCAAAAAGACAAATCAAATTTGATTTGTCTTTTTTATTTTGAACAATTTTAACGGAAAAGTATTGTTAAAAAATACGAAGTAACTTTCTTTATTCTTATTTTTGCAATAAAAAAAAGTGGATATAGAACAAGTAAAAAAAGATTTTTTCGCCAAAAAAAAATTAACCGAAAACGAATTAGTCTTACTTTTTGAAAACCTTGTAGATAATTTTTTAGCAAAAGGAAAATTTGATCGCGCTCCAAAATCGTTTTACAGTTACGAGATTTATAATGTTTTGAAGTTTAATTTATTAAAAAGTAATATTGAAATACCTGAAGAATTAAAGAGAAAAGCTCAGATAGTTTTTGCTTATGAATACAAAATAAACAGGAGAGAATTAAGAACTGGAGTATTGCTGGGGGTTCTAATGATATTTTTTGGTATTTTGGGCTATTTCAAATATCATGATGAATTTGGAACGGCATTAATCTTACTTGATGTCGCATTAGTTTTACAAGGTTTTATAATATTATTTAAACGAATAAATCAACTCTCTAATTTGCAGAAGATTGATTTAAATGACGATTAAAAATGGAAATTGAGAGAATAAGAGAAAAAATAGCAAATGGAAGTAATTTTTCTGATGCTGAAAAATATTTGGTCTTATTGGATGATACTGCAAATTATGTTTTGAAAGAAGGGAAATTTGGTAGCGAAAAAAAAACGATTCATACGATGACGCATTTTTTTAATTTAAAAGAGAAGTTAAAAAATGTAAATATTCCTCAATCTGTTCAGGATAAGATTGCTAAAGTCGATTCGATAGGGTTTGAAAGCTGTAAAAGATTTTATCAATTCCATAGAAACATTGGTGTCGTAGTATTGTTATTAGGCATTGTTTGCTATTTTCTATTTGGTTTTGCAATTAGTGCCACAATTGTTATTATAGGAATTATCCAGATCTATGTTATAGTTGAATATTATCAGAATGCTAAAAAGCTTTTTAACTATTAAGCTGAGCGAAAATGGAAATTGAAAAAATTATAAAAAAACGTTCTATTGGACAAAACACTACGTATGTAGAAGACCAGTTTCTTGCAGTTTATGAATTTGCAGAAGATGTACTAAAAAATGGTAAATTTTTAAAAGACTCAGTTTACAGTAAAAATGCATACATAAAGTTAAAGGAGCTTTTAGTTTTAACAACAAAAGATGCCGACATAGAAATTCCTTATGAGTTAACCTCTTTAATTAAAAAGGTTGATGCTATTGCTGTAAAAGAATATAAAATTGAAATTAAACAATCCGTAGCTCTGGGAGTTTTTTTTATTCTAATGGGTATAGTTTCTTATTTTTTGATATACAGCCTAATATTTACAATTTTAGTTCCTATTGTAGGTATTTACTGGATTGTATATGCATTAGAATTACATAATAATATTAAAAGAGTATTGCTGAAAAAGTAAACGAAAAACTATTCTACAAACTCAAAAACTGCAAATTCTGCTGGTTGATGAAAACCAAATTTCAAACTCTTATAAGATTGTAATGCAAGATATTCGGTCGTATTACCGTAATCAATTCTAAAAGTATTTCCTTTCCACTTTGTACCGGTTTTGGGTTTTGTAAAATTCCCATTTTCAATTTTTTCCAGACTAGAAAATGGTATTTTAATTTCGGTACTAAAACCTTCGGGAGTTATTTTGCTTACAGCTTCGAAACCCGAAATAGTATACTCCATAGAAGTATTCCAGCCTCCGCATTCAGGAGAAATACATTTTAAAAGCATATCATAATACGTTGAAAAGGCATTTACGCCAATTTCAATATAGTTTTTTCCGTCTCCGTCAGGATCAATAAACATTTCAACTAAATCATCTGTTTCATAGATTTTAGAATCTGTTGGCTGCGATTTTCCAACAATCTGCGAATCGGCAGAGCGATAAGCGATGTAAAGGTTTTCATCATTCCACGAAAGTGAAACCATTGTATTTTGTGTAGCCTTTTCTCCAGAATTATGAATTACAAACGGACCCAGAAAAGGTGTTTTCCAGTCTGTTAAATCGCCGTCGATTGTTATTTTATCATTTGCTTTATGAATAGGAAATGTTTGAGAATAAGTATTTATTGAATATAAGAATACTAAAAAATATAAAAATGAACTGACTTTCATAAAACAAGAAAATTTTAGCTAAAGTAAAGAACAATATTGTATATGAATGCAAGTATTGTAACAAAAAATAAAAATTTGTACTAATAGTTTAACTAATTCAAAACTTAATTTATAAATGATGAAAAAATACTTTGGAAGTTTTATAATAGCTTTTTTTATTGGTTTTTGTGGTAATGCACAAGGACTTATGGGGAAATCAGAAACCATTTTCACACATCAGGATACTTTACGCGGAAGCATTACAAAAGAAAGAGCTTGGTGGGATTTGAAATATTATCATCTTGATATTAAAGTAAATCCGGCAGACCGAACAATTTCGGGATCTAATACGGTACGTTATACGGTTTTAACAGAATACAATCGCATGCAGATCGATTTGCAGGAACCAATGAACATTACCAAAGTAACACAAAACGGAAAAGAATTAAAGTTTGAAAGAGATGGAAATGCTTTCTTCATTACTTTAACCGAAAATCAAAAAGCAGGCGAAACTAAAGAAATCGTAGTGTCGTTTGAAGGTGTTCCAAAAGAAGCTGTTCGTCCGCCTTGGGATGGAGGAATAACATGGCAGAAAGATAAAAACGGAAAGGACTTTATAGCTTCGTCTTGTCAGGGATTAGGAGCCAGTGTTTGGTGGCCATGTAAAGATCATATGTATGATGAAGTAGAGAATATGCTGATTAGTGTAAACGTTCCAGGTGATTTAACCGATGTTTCAAATGGAAGACTGCAAAGTGTTAAAAAACAAAAAGATGGCACTAAAACTTTTAATTGGTATGTTTCAAACCCAATTAATAATTACGGAGTAAATATCAATATTGGCGATTATGTTAATTTCTCTGAAAAATTCAAAGGAGAAAAGGGCGATTTAGATTGTAATTACTACGTTTTAAGAAATAATCTAGCGAAAGCAAAAGAGCATTTTAAAGATGCTCCTAAAATGCTGAAAGCTTTTGAAAACTGGTTTGGTCCTTATCCTTTTTACGAAGACAGTTATAAATTGGTCGAAGTTCCGTATCTCGGAATGGAACACCAAAGTTCTGTTACTTACGGGAATGACTATCAAAATGGTTATAAAGGTAATGATATGAGCGGAACAGGCTGGGGATTGAAATTTGATTACATCATTATTCACGAGTCTGGACATGAGTGGTTTGCAAACAATATTACCTATAAAGATATTGCCGATATGTGGATTCACGAGAGTTTTACCACATATTCTGAATCGCTTTTTATTGAGTATTATTATGGAAAAGATGTTGCAAATGAATATATAAGAGGGATTAGAAAAGTGATTACCAATAAAAAACCAATTATTGGCTATTATGATGTAAATGTTGAAGGTTCCGGCGATATGTATCCAAAAGGAGCAAACATAATTCACACCATTCGTCAGGTGATTAATGACGATGCCAAATTTAAATCGATTTTGAGAGGAATGAACAAGACTTTTTATCATCAAACCGTTACCACAAAACAGATTGAAGATTTTATAAGTAAAGAATCGGGAATTGATTTTAGTCCAGTTTTTAATCAATATTTAAGAACTACTCAGATACCGACTTTTGAATATTATTTTAAAAATCAAAAACTGATTTACCATTGGATCAATTGTGTAGAGAATTTCAATCTTCCTTTAAAAGTTACCATAAATGGTGTTGAAACCTGGCTTAAACCAACAACCGACTGGAAAGCTGAAAATGTAAAAGATGATAAATCTATTTTGGCAGTTGATAAAAACTTTTATGTGACCGAATTTAATATCACAAACTAAACTTCGTAAAACATTCATTAAAGCCCAATAAAGTTCATATTTATTGGGTTTGTCTTTATGAAGAAATCATAAAATTTTAGAAATCTTAATTCGAATGTTTACATTTGTTGCAGATTAAGTTCGAATACTTTATTTATTTTATAATTCTACCAATGAAAAATTACTTTGGAAGCATTTTAACTGCTTTTCTAATTGGTCTTACTGCCAATGCTCAGGGACTTTTAAACAAGTCAGAAACCGTTTTTACACATCAGGATACTTTACGCGGAAGCATTACAAAAGAAAGAGCCTGGTGGGATTTGAAATACTATCACCTTGACGTAAAGGTTAATCCGGCAGAAAAATCAATTTCGGGTTCAAATACGGTTCGTTATACGGTTTTAACAGAAGATAATCGTATGCAGATCGATTTGCAGGAACCTATGAATATTACTAAAGTAACTCAAAGTGGTAAAGAATTGAAATTTGAACGAGATGGAAATGCTTTCTTCATTACTTTAACCGAAAAACAAAAAGTAGGCGATGTAAAAGAAATCGTAGTTTTCTTTAACGGAAAACCAAAAGAAGCGGTTAGAGCTCCGTGGGATGGTGGTTTTTCTTGGAAAAAAGATAAAAACGGAAAAGATTTTATCGCTACATCTTGCCAAGGTTTAGGTGCAAGTGTTTGGTGGCCTTGTAAAGACCATATGTACGATGAAGTTGAGAATATGCTTATCAGTGTAAATGTTCCTGGTGACTTAACAGAGGTTTCAAACGGACGACTTCAGAGCGTTAAAAAACAAAAAGACGGAACTAAAACGTTCAATTGGTATGTTTCAAATCCAATTAACAATTATGGTGTAAACATCAACATTGGTGATTACGTTAATTTTTCTGAAGTTTTTAAAGGGGAAAAAGGAAATTTAGATTGTAATTACTATGTTCTTAGAGATAATTTAGCCGTAGCAAAAGAGCAGTTTAAAGATGCTCCAAAAATGCTGAAAGCTTTCGAGAACTGGTTTGGACCTTATCCGTTTTACGAAGACAGTTATAAATTAGTTGAAGTTCCGTATTTAGGAATGGAGCACCAAAGTTCTGTAACTTACGGAAACCAATATAAAAATGGATATTTAGGACGTGATTTAAGCGGAACGGGCTGGGGATTAAAATTTGATTTCATCATTATCCACGAATCGGGACACGAATGGTATGCGAACAATATCACGTATAAAGATATTGCAGATATGTGGATTCACGAGAGTTTTACGAATTATTCTGAAAGTCTTTTTCTTGAATATTACTATGGGAAAGATGCTGCTGCAGAATATATAATCGGATGCAGAAAAAATATTAAAAACGACACTCCAATCATTGGGCATTATGATGTAAATAATGAAGGATCTGGCGATATGTATCCAAAAGGAGCCACAATGCTTCACATGATTCGTCAGGTGATTAATGATGATGCAAAATGGAAATCTATTTTGAGAGGAATGAATAAAACGTTTTACCATCAAACAGTTACTTCAAAACAAATTCAGGATTATATTAATGAGCAGTCTGGAATTAATTTCAACCGAGTTTTTGCTCAATATTTAACGACTACTCAAATTCCAGTTTTTGAATATATGTTTAAAAACGGAACTTTTGGATATCATTGGACAAACTGTGTTGCGAAATTCGACATGCCAGTTAGAGTGAAACTAAATGGAGTTGAAACCTGGCTGAAACCAACAACAGAATGGCAGTCAGAAAAAACGACTAATGAAGACAGAAAAGTAGAGGTTGATAAAGACTTTTATGTAACGAGTTCCAATATTGTGGAATAATTTTAAAAAGAAATTCCATTTATAAATTACAAATTCCAAACTTAAGAGGAATTAAAAATAAAAAATCCCAAGCTCCAAGAAAATGGAATTTGGGATTTTTTTATTGGGGTTTAAAAAACTTATCTGTTGTTTAATTTCGCCTTCTCTTTAATGATATCAGAAATTTTTCGGTTTTCAATTTTACTTTCCAGCCATGAAATAATATCTAGATATAAAAAAGCTCTTTTTTCGTAAGTGTTCTTTTCGAGTTCTACAAAACGTGTATGCATTTTTTTGAATTCCTTTTTGATATCGGCAGGATAAAAATTATTTAAGTTTCTTAAAAACTTAATGATTTCTTTTTGAACTTCGTGTAAGTCGTTCATTTTCAATAAGAACTTATACGTGTTTTTAAGATGGTTTTCTAAATAATAATCTTTTCCTAATTCATAATGTGCAATAAGCGATAATAATCTCGCAAAACACATTAAATCTTCACGCATTGTTAAGTTCTTGTTGTTGATAATTTTATCTAAATAATTGATGCATTCATTGTATTTTTCATTCCCAAAATAAATAGAAGCAATTTTATAGAAAAACAACATTTCGTGATGTTCATCCAAATGTTCGCTGTGAACTTTTAATTTCTCCAGAATTTCAGGAATTAGATATTCACTTTCTTCAAATGTTCCTTCTAAAATATGCAGGTTTAATTTGTTGTTGTATACATATAAAAATGACAACGATGCAATGTTGTCGTTTACAGGAAATTTATCGTCTTGAATGGTTTCTTCTAAAAGTGAAAGGTATTTTTTAAAGTTTGATTTATACTTTAACATATATAATGACTCCAAAAAATAATGATTTCCCTTTAAAAAGAATACCGGATTTAGATAAATCATATTTGGATTATCATAAAAAAGACGAACCCATTTATAAGCAAACTTGTAACTTGCTAAAAAATCTTGAACCAGAAAACTTCGCCAAAGATTGGCATTGTAAAACCAGTACTTCTCTCTAAAGCCAAATTTACTTTCGTCTAATTTGGAAATATGCTTATTAAAGTAATCATCGATATATTTATATTCTTCATCGCTTTTTACATAACCAGTCTTCAGCATTATTCCGTAAAGCTGCAGCGACAAATTCGATAATTTACTCGAAATAGTGTTACGGTAATTCAATTCTTTGGCCTGAACAACCAATTCATCGGCTCTTCCTTGAATACTTCGGGTAATATACTGCGATTCTATTAACTTTTCGAATTCAACAATTTCATACGCCATGTATTTTTCGTCGTTTTCCAAAGCCTGTTGTTTTGTCTTGTCCAGAATCTTTAAACTCTGTTTGTATAAACCTTTATTATATAGGATAACAGCAAAATCGATCTGTTCCCGTAATTGATAACGAATATTCTGGCTGGGAATATTCAAACGAATACTCACTAATATTTGCTTGTATAAGTATGATTTTAAGTTCGATAGCTGTACTTTTTTAATACTTCCGCTTTTCAGGATTAGTTTTTCATCATAGGTTTCAGATCTATCTAAAATGTTGAACAATTCAATGAATTTTGTATTCGAACTCGTCTCTAATCGGCTTGCAAAAATTTTAAACTGTCTTTTTTCAGATTTCGAAAGTGATTTTATAAGAACAAATAAGAAATCTTTTTGATGGTTAGCCATTGTAAAAAATAATAATATAACTTATTGATTATTAAATATTTAACACTGTATAAATTGTTTTATGAACAGTATAATTTCATTAAAATGAATTTCGTACTGAAGAAGTACAATATATATTTGTTATCAAGATGTGAAATTACATTAAATAAATGAATATGAATAGAGAGAAAGTTCAAATTTTTGACACCACATTACGCGACGGTGAACAAGTTCCAGGATGTAAGTTAGATACTAAGCAAAAATTAGTAATCGCAGAACGACTAGACAAAATGGGAGTTGATATTATCGAAGCTGGTTTTCCTGTGTCAAGTCCGGGCGATTTTTTATCGGTCTCTGAGATTTGTAAAATTGTAGAAAATGCCACTGTCTGCGGACTAACTAGAGCCGTTAAAAATGACATTGATGTTGCAGCAGCTGCTTTAAAGCATGCTAAGAAACCTAGAATCCATACCGGAATCGGAACTTCTGAATCTCACATACTCCACAAATTAAATACTACGCCTGAAGATATTATTGCAAGAGCAAAATATGCTGTAGCACATGCAAAATCGTATGTAGAAGATGTTGAATTCTACGCAGAAGATGCTGGTAGAACAGACAATGCGTTCTTGGCAAAAGTTTGTGAAGAAGTTATTAAATCTGGAGCAACTGTATTAAATATTCCTGACACAACAGGATATTGTCTTCCTGAAGAATACGGAGCGAAAATTAAATACTTAAAAGAAAACGTAAAAGGAATCGAAAACGTAATCCTTTCGTGCCACTGTCATAACGATTTAGGAATGGCAACTGCAAACTCAATTGCAGGAGCTATTAATGGTGCAAGACAAATTGAATGTACTATTAATGGTATTGGAGAAAGAGCAGGAAATACAGCTCTTGAAGAAGTGGTAATGATTTTCAAACAACATCCTTACTTAAATTTAGACACAAACATCAATACAAGAGAATTAAATGAAATGAGTCGTTTAGTTTCTGAAAGTATGGGAATGATTGTACAGCCAAATAAAGCAATCGTAGGAGCAAATGCTTTTGCACACAGTTCAGGAATTCATCAAGATGGTGTTATTAAAAACAGAGCTACTTACGAAATCATGGACCCGCTTGACGTTGGTGTAAACGAATCTTCTATCATTTTAACTGCTAGAAGCGGAAGAGCAGCATTAGCTTACCGAGCTAAAAAAGTAGGTTACGAGCTTACAAAAACACAATTAGATATTGTTTACATTGAGTTCTTGAAGTTTGCCGATATTAAAAAAGAAGTAGTAGATGCAGATATTCATCAAATTATAGAAGCTTCTAAAATTGAAGATGAATTAATCAGAAGCTAGTTATAGCAGAGAATAGAAGAAAGAATAAAGAAAATAGAATAGAAACAAAGATTTAAATACATAAAGAACGAGACGTTATGAATTTGAAAATAGCAGTTTTACCAGGAGATGGAATTGGACCAGAAGTTATTGCACAAGCCAAAAAAGCATTATATGCTATTGGTGAAGTGTATAATCATGAATTTGTTTTTGAAGAAGCACTCATGGGTGCGATTGCCATAGACAAAACTGGAAATCCACTCCCGGAGCAGACTTTAAATCTTTGTTTGAATACTGATGCTGTTTTATTTGGAGCCATTGGTGATCCTAAATACGATAATAATCCAAATGCAAAAGTTCGTCCGGAGCAAGGATTATTAAAACTACGGAAAGAATTAGGTTTATTTGCAAACATTCGTCCAATTAAACCATATAAAGCCTTAGTGAGTGCTTCTCCTTTAAAAAGAGAGATTATTGAAGGTGCTGATTTTACTATTTTCAGAGAATTAACTGGTGGAGCATATTTTGGAGCAAAAACATTAAATGAAGAAGGTACTCATGCTTCGGATTTATGTGAATATTCAGAAGAGGAAATTACTAGAATCGCACATTTGGCTTTTAAATCAGCACAAAACCGACGCAAGAAGTTGACTATGGTGGACAAAGCTAATGTTTTGGAAACTTCTAGATTGTGGAGAAAAGTAGTTCAGAAAGTGGGAGAAAGTTATCCAGATGTAATCTTAGACTTTTTGTTTGTAGACAACGCTGCAATGCAGCTGATTTTAAACCCAAAACAATTTGATGTTATTTTGACTGAAAATTTATTTGGAGATATTTTATCAGATGAAGCTAGTGTAATTACAGGTTCAATTGGTTTATTGGCTTCTGCCTCTTTAGGAGAAAAAAATGCACTTTTCGAGCCAATACACGGATCCTATCCTCAGGCAAAAGGAAAAAATATTGCCAACCCAATTGCTTCTATTTTGTCAGCGGCCATGCTGCTGGAACATTTCGGATTATTTACAGAAGCTGAAATGATCCATAAAGCGATAGAAAAAGCAATTGAATACGAAGTAGTTACTGTTGATTTAAAACCGGATTCAAAATTCGGCACAAATGAAGTAGGGGAGTTTGTTTCCAATTTCATTTTCAGCAAAGATGACTTACTATATTTTAATAATGACAATGTTTCGATTGGTCAATCAACAATTGTTTAGATTTTTTATTAAAATAATAGATTAAATAACAAGAAGTATTGAAAATGTTGAGATTTTATTTTTTTAGTTCTTAAAGTTTTTGTACTTTTGTAACACTAAAAAAATAAGGAAATGCAAATCTCAATTATTATTATTATTTCTGTCGTTGTTGTCAATGTGTTTAGCACATCTGCAGCGGGAATGGTATAAATATAATTGAAAAACTATATTATAAACCTTCCAAATACTGGAAGGTTTTTTTTTGAATAAAAATAAAGTAAAAAACAAAGCAATAATGGAATTAAATAAGTACAGCAAAACCATCACTCAAGATCAAACACAGCCTGCGGCGCAAGCAATGTTGTACGGAATTGGTTTAACTGAAGAAGATTTGAAAAAAGCACAAGTTGGTATTGTCAGCATGGGTTATGACGGTAATACTTGCAACATGCACTTAAATGATTTAGCAAAAGATGTGAAGAAAGGTGTTTGGGATGCTGGTCTGGTCGGACTTATTTTTAATACTATTGGTGTAAGTGACGGAATTTCAAACGGTACTGAAGGAATGCGTTATTCTCTGGTTTCTAGAGATGTAATTGCAGATTCTATTGAAACTGTTGTGGGAGCACAGTGGTATGATAGTTTAATTGCAATTCCGGGCTGCGATAAAAATATGCCGGGCGCATTAATCGCAATGGGAAGATTAAACCGTCCATCAATGATGGTTTACGGAGGTTCAATTCACTCAGGAAAATGGAAAGGAGAATCCCTAAATATTGTATCAGCTTTTGAAGCTTTAGGAAAAAAAGTAAAAGGCGAAATTACTCCAGAAGATTTTAAAGGCGTTATCCAAAATGCTTGTCCGGGTGCCGGTGCTTGTGGTGGTATGTACACTGCAAACACAATGTCTTCTGCAATTGAAGCATTAGGAATGAGCTTACCATACAGCTCTTCGAATCCTGCTTTAAGCCAAGAAAAAAGAGACGAATGTCTGGAAGCAGGAAAAGCAATCAAAATATTATTAGAAAAAGATATTAAGCCAAGAGACATCATGACTCGTAAAGCTTTCGAAAATGCGATTACCATTGTAGCAGTTTTAGGAGGTTCTACAAATGCGGTTATGCACTTAATTGCAATGGCACATTCTGTTGGAATTACTATTACTTTGGATGATTTTCAAGCTATTAACGACAGAACTCCTGTTTTAGCTGATATGAAACCAAGTGGTAAATACATGATGGAAGATATTCATGAAGTTGGTGGAATTCCAGGTGTCATGAAATATTTATTGAAAGTGGGGCTTATTCACGGAGATTGTTTAACAGTAACAGGGAAAACAGTTGCTGAAAACTTAGCTTCAACTCCAGATTTACAAGACGGACAAGAAGTAATTCATGAAATTCAAAAAGCATTAAAACCTACAGGAAACATTCAAGTTTTATACGGAAACCTTGCTTCTGAAGGAGCTGTAGCAAAAATCAGCGGTAAAGAAGGAGAATATTTCGAAGGGCCAGCAGTGGTATTTGAAGGTGAATTTGAAGTAATTCCAGGTCTTCAGGCCGGAAAAATTAAACCAGGTAATGTAGTCGTCATCAGAGGTTGTGGACCAAAAGGTGGTCCGGGAATGCCTGAAATGCTAAAACCTACATCTGCCATTATTGGAGCAGGATTAGGAAGCACCTGTGCGTTAATTACAGACGGTAGATTCTCGGGAGGTTCACACGGATTCGTGGTAGGACACGTAACACCAGAAGCATATGATGGTGGTGGTATTGCACTAGTAAAAGATGGAGATATAATTGCTATCGATGCGGTGAAAAATACAATCGACCTGAAGATATCTGATGAAGAATTTGCAGCTAGAAAAGCGGCTTGGGTTCAGCCGCCATTAAAAGTTGACAGAGGGGTTTTACTTAAATACGCTAGATCGGTGTCAAGTGCTTCTACAGGCTGCGTTACCGATAATTAATTTTAAAATAACAATATCAAAAATCAATTTCAATAACAATGTCAATGACAAAATTCAATTGCAATAAAAAATAAATATCAAAAGTCAGTTTAAAATTTGAATTTGATATTGATTTTTGACATTACCATTGAAATTGATAAAAACAATATACTATGAGAATATCAGGGGCAGAAGCCGTTATAAGATGTTTGTTAGAAGAAGGAGTAGATTTAATTTATGGATATCCGGGAGGAGCTATAATGCCAGTTTACGATGAATTATATAAATTTCAAGATCAATTACACCATGTTTTAGTACGCCATGAACAAGGTGCAACTCATGCGGCTCAGGGTTATGCCAGAGCTACAGGAAAGGTAGGAGTTGCAATTGCTACTTCAGGACCGGGAGCAACTAATTTAGTGACTGGAATCGCAGATGCACAGATCGATTCAACTCCGTTAGTTTGTATTACAGGACAGGTTGGAAGACATTTATTAGGTTCTGATGCATTTCAGGAAACAGATATTATTGGAATTTCAACTCCCGTTACAAAATGGAATTTTCAAGTAACTGAAGCTTCTCAAATTCCTGAAATAATGGCAAAAGCATTTTACATTGCGCGTTCAGGACGTCCAGGGCCGGTATTGGTCGATATTACTAAAAATGCTCAGTTTGATGAGTTTGATTTTAGTTATGAAAAATGTACAGGAATTAGAAGTTATGTTCCAGTTCCAAAATTAAAATTAGACAAAGTTGCTGAAGCAGCCGCTTTAATAAACAGTGCCAAAAAACCACTTATTGTTTTTGGTCAGGGAATTATTTTAGGTCAGGCTGAATCAGAATTCAAAGCCGTGATTGAAAAATCGGGAATTCCTGCGGCTTGGACAATTTTAGGATTATCTGCATTACCAACCGATCATCCTTTAAATGTTGGAATGTTAGGAATGCACGGAAACTATGCTCCTAATTTATTAACAAACCAATGTGACGTTTTAATTGCTTTTGGGATGCGTTTTGATGATCGCGTTACCGGAAATTTAAATACGTATGCCAAACAAGCAAAAGTCATTCACTTTGAAATTGATCCAGCCGAAATTGATAAAAACGTAAAAACTGAAATCGCTGTTTTGGGTGATGTTAAAGAATCTTTAGCTGCTTTATTACCGCTTCTTGAGGCAAAATCTCACGATGCTTGGCATAATGAATTTAAAGAATTAAGTAAAATTGAATTTGATTCTGTAATAAAAGAAGAATTAAATCCAACCAATGGCAAAGGAATTTCAATGGGAGAAACTATTGAAATGATCAATAAACACTCAAAAGGAGACGCAATTATTGTTTCTGATGTGGGTCAGCATCAAATGTTTGCTTGCCGTTACGCTAAATTCAATTCAACTAAAAGTAACATTACTTCAGGTGGTTTAGGAACTATGGGATTTGCTCTTCCAGCTGCAATTGGAGCTAAAATGGGAAAACCAGAGCGTGAAGTAGTGGCTATTATTGGTGATGGAGGTTTTCAAATGACTATTCAGGAATTGGGAACTATTTTCCAAACTGAAATTCCAGTTAAAATTGTGGTTTTAAATAATGAATTCTTAGGAATGGTTCGTCAATGGCAGGAATTATTCTTTGATAATAGATATGCTTCAACTAGAATGATTAATCCAAATTTCATTGCAATTGCTGAAGGATATCATATCAAATCTAAAAAAGTGACACAAAGAGAAGATCTTGACGCTGCTGTTGCAGAAATGCTAGCCTCAAAAGATTCTTATTTCTTAGAAGTGGTTGTCGAAAAAGAAAACAACGTTTTCCCAATGATTCCAACAGGAGCTTGTGTGTCAGAAATTAGATTAAGTTAAGGAGAAGTTTCATGTTTCAAGTTTCTCGTTACAAGTTTTACTTGGAACCTTAGGCTTGAAACAAATAAAACTAAAAGAAAAAATGGAAGATAAAACATTTACCATATCGGTATACTCAGAGAATAACGTGGGTTTGTTAAACAGGATATCAGGAATATTCTTAAAGCGTCACATTAATATATTAAGTCTAAATGTTTCTGAATCAGAAATAGAGAATGTTTCAAGATTTATCATCGTAGTGAATACAACAGAGAAATGGGTTCAGAATATTGTAGGACAAATTGAAAAACAAATTGAAGTTATAAAAGCATTTTATCATACAGATGAAGAAACTATTTATCTTGAAAATGCATTGTTCAAAATCGCCTCAAGTTTGTTATTTGATGAAAAACAAATTCAAAATATCATCAAAGAAAGCCAGTCTACGATTGTAACAGTTTCAAGAGATTTCTTTGTGATATCAAAATCAGGAAGACGTTCAGAAATTGAAGAACTTTATGATAAATTCAAACCATATGGAATTATGCAGTTTGTGCGTTCGGGAAGAATTTCAGTTTCTAAAGAAAAGATGCAGATTTCATCATTGTTAGAAACCTTCAAATAAAAAAATAAAATGTGATATAACGATATCGCAATCATTTATATACAATTAATTATTAAATTTCATTTCATTAATATTTTAAAACAAAATGGCAAATTATTTCAACACATTACCACTTAGATTACAATTAGAGCAACTTGGAGTTTGCGAATTTATGGAGCAGTCAGAGTTTGCAGACGGAATTGCAGCATTAGCAGGAAAAAAAGTTGTTATTGTTGGTTGTGGTGCACAAGGTTTGAATCAAGGTTTAAACATGAGAGATTCTGGTTTAGACATTTCTTACGCATTGCGTGCAGATGCAATTGCTGAAAAGAGAGCTTCATATAAAAATGCAACTGAAAACGGATTTAAAGTAGGTACTTATGAAGAGTTGATTCCAACAGCTGATTTAGTTTGCAACTTAACTCCAGACAAACAACACACTGCTGTAGTTACTGCTATTATGCCTTTAATGAAACAAAATTCAACTTTGGCTTACTCTCACGGTTTTAATATTGTTGAAGAAGGAATGCAGATTCGTAAAGACATTACTGTTATTATGTGTGCTCCTAAATGTCCAGGTTCTGAAGTACGTGAAGAATATAAAAGAGGATTTGGTGTGCCAACACTTATTGCAGTTCACCCAGAAAACGATCCAAACGGTTTTGGTTTAGATCAAGCAAAAGCTTATGCTGTAGCAACTGGAGGACATAGAGCAGGAGTTTTAAGATCATCTTTCGTAGCTGAAGTAAAATCAGACTTAATGGGTGAGCAGACTATTCTTTGTGGTCTTCTTCAAACGGGTTCTATTTTATGTTTCGATAAAATGGTTGAAAAAGGAATTGATCCTGCATACGCTTCTAAATTAATTCAATACGGATGGGAGACTATTACTGAAGCATTGAAACATGGAGGTATCACAAATATGATGGATCGTTTGAACAATCCTTCAAAAATTGAGGCTTACGAATTGGCTGAAGAATTAAAAGATATCATGCGTCCGTTATTCCAAAAACACCAAGACGATATCATTTCGGGAGAATTCTCTAGAACTATGATGATCGACTGGGCTAATGATGATGTTAACTTATTGAAATGGAGAGCAGCTACAGGTGAAACTAACTTTGAGAAAACAGCTCCACAAGAAGCACCAATCTCTGAGCAAGAATATTTTGACAATGGAGTTTTAATGATTGCTATGGTTAAAGCTGGTGTTGAATTAGCTTTTGAAACAATGACAGAAGCTGGAATTATCGAAGAATCAGCTTATTATGAATCATTACACGAATTGCCATTAATTGCCAATACTATCGCTAGAAAGAAATTATTCGAAATGAACCGTGTAATTTCTGACACAGCTGAATACGGATGTTACTTATTTGATCATGCTTGTAAGCCATTATTGACTGAATTCATGAAAAAAGTAGAAACTAATATTATTGGTAAACCATTTTCAACTTCTAATGGAGTAGATAATACGGTATTAATTGCAGTAAACAAAGAAATTCGCCAGCACCCTATCGAAGAAGTAGGAGCGTGGTTGAGAGAATCTATGACTGCAATGAAAAAAATTGGATAATAAATTTGGGAATTTCCACTCATATCGTTGTAGTGGAGTTTGCTCTGTATCAATGTTTTAAATTAATATTTTGAATTAGTAAGCACTTATTAAGAAAAATAGATATAGATGCATATGCGTTCACTTAACTTCAAGTGAGACTTAGCAAGTTAAGTGAAGCTAGTCCCTAAAAAGGGGTATATTTTAATTGAAAATATACTTTGTTGAAATTTCTATTTTAATTAATAATGATGCTGCTATTTTCAAAATAGGTAAAGTATTGTAATGCAGAATTACAAAATTAATTGTTATTGAAATTTGTTAAATTAAAAGGTATGATAATTTCTTTGTCATACCTTTTTTGTGATTTAGATTTTTTCTAAAAACATGTTTTTTTAGAATAACTTTAAAAAAAACGTATATTTTATTTATTATATGTTTTTTTTATTCAAAATTTATGAATTAAATAATTTTAAGAATAGAAGCAGATTTAATACATTTATAAAAAAATTCCACAAAACTATGAGTTATTATAAAATAGAAAATTTAGAACAATATTTTAAACATTACAATAAGTCAATAAGAGAGCCAAGAAAATTTTGGGGAAAAATTGCTGAAGAAAATTTTACTTGGTATCAACAGTGGGAAAAAGTTGTTGATTTTAATATGGCCGATGCTGAAGTAAAATGGTTTACAGATGCAAAAGTTAACATTACCAAAAATTGTATCGATAGACATTTAAGCAAAAGAGGAGACAAAACGGCTATTATTTTTGAACCGAATGAACCTTCTGAAGAAGCTTTACATATAACCTACAACGAACTTTACGAAAGAGTTTCTAAAATGGCAAACGTATTACGTGAGCAGGGAATTCGCAAAGGAGACCGTGTATGTATTTATTTGCCAATGATTCCTGAATTAGCAGTTGCTGTATTGGCTTGTGCTAGAATTGGAGCCATTCACTCAGTAGTATTTGCAGGATTTTCTGCTTCGGCATTGTCTGCAAGAATTATTGACTGCGAATGTAAAATGGTAATCACATCTGATGGAGGTTATAGAGGAAACAAAACAATTGACCTAAAAGGAATTGTTGATGAAGCTCTTGAAACTTGCCCATCTGTTTCTAAAGTTTTAGTGGTAAAAAGAACAAAAACAGAAGTTGCCATGAGAGAAGGGCGTGACATTTGGTTACAGCCTTTATTAGATGTAGCTCTTGATAATAGTGTTGCTGAAATTATGGATGCTGAAGATCCTTTGTTTATATTATATACTTCAGGATCAACAGGTAAACCAAAAGGTATGGTTCACACTACTGCTGGATATATGGTTTACACAGCTTATACTTTTAAAAATGTTTTCAGCCACGAAGAAAATGATATTTTCTGGTGTACTGCTGATATTGGATGGATTACAGGTCACTCATATATTTTATACGGACCATTATTAAATGGAGGAACAACCGTAATTTTTGAAGGAGTTCCATCTTATCCAGATTTCAGCCGTTTTTGGGATATTATCGAAAAACATAAAATCACACAATTTTATACAGCGCCAACGGCTATCCGTTCATTAGCAAAAGAAAGTTTAGATTATATTCAAAAATATCCTCTAAAATCACTTAAAGTTATTGGATCTGTTGGAGAGCCAATCAACGAAGAAGCTTGGCACTGGTTCAATGACCACGTTGGAGATAAGAGATGTCCGGTTGTGGATACTTGGTGGCAGACAGAAACTGGTGGAATCATGATTTCGCCAATTGCATTTGTAACACCGACAAAACCAACTTATGCGACATTACCATTACCAGGAATTCAACCTGTTTTAATGGATGAAAAGCGCAATGAAATTGAAGGAAATCAAGTAGTTGGAAGTTTATGTATTAAATTTCCGTGGCCTGGAATCGCAAGAACAATCTGGAATAACCACGAGCGTTATAAAGAAACATATTTCTCTGCTTTCCCTGGAAAATACTTTACAGGTGACGGAGCGCTAAGAGACGAAGTTGGATATTACAGAATTACAGGTAGAGTAGATGACGTGGTAATTGTTTCTGGTCACAACTTAGGAACAGCGCCAATTGAAGATGCAATCAACGAGCATCCAGCTGTGGCAGAATCTGCAATTGTTGGATTCCCGCATGACATTAAAGGAAATGCTTTATATGGCTATGTAATTCTAAAAGAAACTGGAGAAGTTAGAAATAAAGAAAATTTATCAAAAGAGATCAATCAGTATATTGCGGATCACATTGGCCCAATCGCTAAATTAGATAAAATCCAATTTGTTTCTGGTTTACCAAAAACACGTTCAGGAAAAATTATGCGTAGAATTTTGCGTAAAATTGCTGAAGGAGATTTTTCAAATTTTGGTGATACCACAACATTATTGAACCCAGAAATTGTTGAAGAAATTAGTAAGGACAGAATTTCTTAATTTTGAAATATAAAAAGCAAAAAAAAGCCTCTATTAAAGAGGCTTTTTTTATATCTAATTATTTTATTGGAATTTGGATTTTTAAAAACTTTTATTTTTTTGATTTATTTAATTCCTAAACGAGATTTTAATTTTAAAAATAATAATCCAATTTTATATGCATCTTCCGCAGAAGAATTCCTATCGCTTTTTGGAATTTTATAAATTTCACATAAATCGTTTAATGAAAACTGCTTGTCATTAATGTCGGTTAATTTTCGGTACATGACATCAATGTCGAGAGCTTCATTTTTAATTCGGCCGCAATCTAATCTTTCGAGAGCAGCGTTCAGCATTTCAATATCAAAATTAATATGATGGCCAACAAGAACTGCGTTGCCAATAAAATTGATAAAAGCTTCAATTGCTTCAGGCTCAGGCATTTTGGTCATTTTGCTTTCAATAATGAACTCATTTGAAAGTCCGTGATCTTCAAGGAATTTATACTGAAGAAGTACAGCTTCAAAATTTTCCTTAATCACAATACCATTATCAATTACCGAAAAAGCCCCTAAAGATAGAATAACATCTTTATTTGGGTTTAAGCCAGATGTTTCAGTGCTTAAAACCACAAATTTGTTTGGCTTTGCTTCAAATTTCGATAAGTACTCTTTCCAGAACTCTGGATGATCCTTGTTTATGTTTTTAATCCAGTCTAGCATATTTATGAGAATTGTGTAAGTTGAAATTTACTCTTTATTAATTCCTCAAGGTCTTTCATCGGGGCTAAAGCGCTTTTTAACTTCTCTTTGTCTGTTTTAGACATTTCTCTTAAATTGATATATTGTCCGGAATCATCATTTTTTAAACCTTCAACTGTCCTAAATTTTGAAAGAGTTAAAAATGCCTCGGCACAGCTCAAGTATATTTCTGCATTTTTAGAATCCGTAATAGCTAATTGTTTGAATCTTAAATAAGTATTTTTGATTCCTTTGATATTAGCACTTAATATTAATAAACGTGCACTGTCAATTAATGGCATCAGAGCACGGGTTTTGATATCAAACTTATCTTTATGCGGACCTTCTTCTTCAACAATGAATTTTTTGAAGAAACTCAGAGGAGAATTTCTTTTCAAAGCATCGTTTCCTAAAAAATCAAAGAATAGCGTATTGTTAACCGCATTTTTGAAAACCACATTTTCAATAACTTCTTCGATTTTTGGTTCTCCAATTACAATCTCATAATCAAAGAAAATGCTGCTCAAATCATTACTGTTTTCACCTGGAGTATTCATCCAGCTGTTGTACTGTTTTGTCCAGTCACTCAATGATTTACACCAAAGCATATTGCTTCCCATGTGTCCATTAGGGCAGTATTCGTAACCTACTTTTTCAAGAATAGCTGTCGTTCTTTTTGCTAATCTTAAAAAATAATCTTTTACTTCACGATATTTTTCAGGAGCCACATCTTCAAAAACTAAAATACTATCCTGATCGGTTAGTAATAATTGTTCTTTACGGCCTTGACTTCCAATGCTTAACCATGCAAAACGAGCAGGAGGTGAGCCTAAATCTAAAATTGATAACTCAACAGCACGTTTAATAATTGCTAGGTTAATCTCGCTGGCAATATTACTAACATGTGAAATGGGTATATTTTTCTGAATCGAATTTTGAATCAAATCTGATAAACGATCACGAATTTGTTTTAAATCTTTTGGTAACTGCGAACGCTTAATTTCTTTAATTAATACACCTGGGTTACTAGCTTGAGCAACAATAAGATCATGCTCGGAAATTATTCCTTTTACAGCAGATTTATTGGTGCCGTCTTTTGTAACACATAAGTGCGAAACATTGTATTTCAGCATAAGAAGCTGAGCTTCGGCCAAAGAAACGTTTTCAATAACTGTTACAACAGGCGAAGACATAATTTTGTCAATAGTTTCTGTAATAGGATAGCGTCCCGTTGCGATTTTAGAAGAAAGATCAGCGTTGGTAACAATACCAATAGGATGATTTTTTTCGCAAACCACAATGTTATCGACCATAGAATCAGTCATTAATAAAGCAACATCTTTTACAATATGATGAGACTCTGTTGTCAGCGGCGAATTATTATAAGTAAGAGACTGAATGTATTGTATTTCAGACTGTTGGTCAATAAAACCATTTTCAGGATCTAACTTACTGTGAGAACGTGCATTGTCTTTAGTGTGTCTTGAATTCATAGCAAAACTTTCCAGTAAAAAGTTTAAAACATCAGAATTATTAGCCACAAAAGGTCTAAAAACAGCGATTGGAATAGCATAAATAATGCTTTCTTCACGTGCTTTTGCCGTCATCATATAATTATTTTTAGCAAAAAAAGGTCGCAGACCAAAAATATCGCCTTCGTGACATTTATTTATAATAGTTTCTTCAGCATCGGCAATGGTAGTTAAATTAATAACCCCAGATGCAACTACATAAAAGCTGTCATGAAGCGGATCGTTATTTTGAAACAATACTGCATGTTTTTCTAAATTGATAACACGAATGTTGGTAGCGATATCTGATAATTCCTGAAAAGTTAAATTATCAAATGGCGGGTATTCTTTTAAAAAATCTGCAATATGCTCAGCAATAGTATTCATATAGTTGATAATTTTTTTAAAGTATCGAATGTAAAAATAATAAAATAAAGTCTTACAATGAAAGCATCTGTACCAGAATCTGAATATTTTAAAGAAATGTTAAGATTTACTAGATTCAAGGCTTTGAAAAGCTTTTTGATGTATTAAAGTTACATAATTATTTGATTTATAATTAGATATTTTTTTATTTGAATCATTTAGAATGAGAGTAGTTTCTAATTTCTCAATTTATAAATTAAGAATATTTTAGAATTCAATATTCATATAAGAACGGATATACTGATTGCAGATTGTGCAGGAGTTTCTATAATTTTCTATTTTACATAATATAAATTATAGTGCAGAAGAACTTGCGCAAATCTTTGATAATCAGTACTTTATGACTGAGCGTTACAAGGTCGCAGACCGCCTCGATAATAATACGGTTTTGGTTCGCCAACTCCGACATCAAACGGATATATCTTCGGTATATAAAACATTATTACACCGCATGAGAAATATTGCAAAAAAGAATTACACTTTGAAAGAAACAAAGGAAAAGCGCAAGCCTCGAATCCAATTTTGTGGCTACGCTGTCAACGCCAATATCAATCAGCCGATTAATCTATGTAAAAACGATAAAGGCGGATTGTTTTTTAATGGCGTAGCCAACTGTGGCGGTTATTGGCGTTGTCCTGTCTGTGCGCTTAAAATCAGCGAACATAAGAAAGAACTTTTAAGCGGACTTATTGATGCTCATAAAGATAAAAATCTTTCTATCGGATTTTTAACGCTTACTGTTAGGCATTCAAAATTCGATACATTGAAAAAATCACTTCATAAAATCACGGATAATTACCGCAGGTTTCAAAGATCGAGATTTTATCAGGAAAATAAATCTATCATCGGACAGGTGAAAACTCTTGAAATAACTTACTCCGATGATAACGGCTGGCATCCGCATTTACATATACTCTATTTCTACGATAATGCGGATGATAATAAAATTGAAAAATTTCAAAAAGAATTCATAAAAAGATGGGTTTCTTTTCGTGATAACAATTCTTTAATCAAAGGTCAGAACCAAAAAATGTTAAGTACTGATAACAGCGACTATTTGGCAAAATACGATATCACTATGGAAATGACCAAAGGACAGATCAAATCTTCAAAAGGTCTTACACCATTTACAGCACTTGCGAAGCTTGCATGCAACGATTACGCTGACGAATTTGAAAAACGCAGATTATACGGTATTTACTCTCACTATGTTGAAGAAACTCAAGGAAAACACTTTGTAAACATTTCAAACTCTCTCCGTCATGAATACAGCCAATTTATGGAAGAATTTAACAAGACTGATGATGATATTGTAAATGAGGTAACAATTGATGAAGTTCTTTTAAAAGTTTCACTTCCGATTTGGAAAAAGATTTGTAAAAATGATTTACAGCCTTTAGTGCTTAATAAATATAAAGAAAACGGTCTCGAAGGTGTTTACAATCTACTCACATACTTCAGAGATTTTAAGGATATGGAAATAGAAGTAGATAATAACCAATACCCTGTTTTAATATGAATCAAGACTACGAACAATTACAGCAGATTCTACAGGCACAATTGCCAAAACCAAAAGTAGAAACACGTCTTTTACCTGATCTGATCTGCGCAAGCTGTGGTAACTGTGAAAGAAATTACCATAAAGATCAAACCGCTAACGAAAATAACGGTTTCTGTGTGAAGTTCTTTCAAAACGTACCATTGGACGAAAAAAATGTATCGTGCTGGACAAGTAAACCGCATACTTATTTTGAAGATCTTTCAAAGCTTCGTCCAAACGAAACAAAAGAGGATTATCACCGCAGGAACAAAAGAGCAGAAAAATTAAAAATTCATTTAGATCAACCAACACTATTTTAATTATGAAATACTATCGTTTTAATCCAATATCACGGACAAAATTCGACAACCAATTAGAAATGACCAAAATATTAATTCTTCTTATTCTTTGTCTTTCTTGGCTTATCTACAACAATTGCAATTTGTTATTTGGTTCTCAAAATGTAGACAATTTTCTACATAAAGTACGTCTTTTTATTGACTTACATCATGATACAATTTGGTATGTAAGCGTAAATATCGTTTTAGGTTCAGCTTCCTTTGTTTTAACATTAGCTTATTTAAAAATTTATAATAAAAACAGAAACTTATGAAAAATCAAAAATTAAACTCAGTCTTATTTGTAGTAATTGTAATAGTACTAACAATAATTTTAAACTCATGATGGCTTTATGGCTTGGAGCGGTTTATTTTATCGCTTGGACAATAGTTGTCATAGATATTACAGATACACACAACGATAACAATTTAAATTTTTAATTATGGAAAAACAATATTTAACATTAGATGAATTACAAATCGGAAATTATTACTGGGTTGTTAATGGTTGTTGGGAATTTATGGTCTTGGATATAACTGATAGATATATAGATATTTATATCACTTATCTAAAAGAAAAATCTTTGTTACTCAGAAACTCTGATCTTGTTTTACAAATTATACCAAAAAAATAAAGAGGGGCTCGCCTCCCCTCTTTTATAACCCAAAATCTCAAAACTATGGATAAGTTAAAAGTTGTTACAGCCAAAGAAGTGGCTAACCTTATGGGTGTTTCTGAAATAACAGCTAAAAGGTATTTAAAAGATATTCGTGATGAGTATCAGTGTAAACGTGTTTTAGGTGAACATTTTAACAAGTATTTCAAAATTGATACCAAAGATAAATAAACCGTATCAAAAAGTATCAAAATGTATCAAATAGTATCAACCCTCATTTTGAGGGTTTTTTTATGCTCAAATTTGTCCTGTAAGTAATTATTAATTGTCGGATAAAAACCGACCTAAAACATTTAAATATGCAAATATGGAACGCTACGGGGTTGGCAGGAACAGGAACAATCCCCGTTACAAAAAGTATTAGTACTGTAATCATTGCCAGTACTTTAGAGTATGACGAGCTTACAACTGAAAGTATTCGTATTGAGGTTGAGCGCGCAAACGGCTCTAACTTCGAAATTACAAAAGGTTCAATGAACCTAAAGGATTTCATTTTGGCTAACACTTACGGTGATGATGCCATTACCTCAGATTCTGCGAGAGGTTATAAAATCGTAGCTGTTTGTGAAATCTGCAAAGATGGTTCTATCCATTTATTCGAAAAAGATGTAATTAAGATCGAGTTAAAAGGTCTTGACACTACCGAAACTTACGTTTTGAACTGTCTTGAAGAACCTGAGACGAGCACTGAAATTTACTCTTTTGAGCATAAAAGTATGGCTCCTGAGGACACAAACAAAGACTTCAATGTGTCAGGTTATGACATTGCTATCTTAGATAAGCATTCAAGCATTGAGGAGATCAATTACACATTCGCTAATGGTCAGGTAGTAAAATACACACTGTTCGAATTGGAAGCAATGAGCAAAGCAATTGACCCTGTAGCGTACGTGAAAACTGACGGTACTGTAAAAAGTGCTTTTTCTGGAAAAATTCAGTTGCCTTTATTGGCTGTTTCGAATTTAAATATTCGTAAAAGTCAGGGTACTGTTATCAATTTAACTTTAAGAAATCATATTTAATCTATGGGATTTTTCAAAAAAATTGGTAAAGCCATTAAGAAAAATGTTTCCTTCAAAAACCTTGTAAAGGTTGCGACTCCATTAATGGGTGCTATTCCTATCGTAGGCGGTCTTGCTCAGAACATCAGCGAAAATGCTCAGGCAGCACATCAGGCAAAGAAAGATGCGGAAGCATTAAAAGCCCAAGGCGATTATCAGGCTGCGCATGATGCAGAAATGAGAGCTCAGGCATTGCAGGTGCAGGTAGCAGATGTTGCAGGTGCAACCGCAGGTGCTGTTATGAAGTCCGCAGGACAGGTCGTTTCAAAAGCAGTTACTGAAGGTGCTTATGATGGAGTTTCTGCAGGTGTTAAGCAGGGCTTAGGAACTGTAGGTGCTGACCTTGCTGACAACACTATAAGTGCTTGGTTTAAGAAGCATTGGAAGCATATTTTAATCGGTTTAACCGTTATCGGGGCAATTTACCTGATAAGAAAAAACAGCATGGGTAAAAACGGTCGTAGAGGTGTTCGAAAATCGTGGAAATAACCTAAAGTATAGCCGTATCTACGGTTTGATTTTCCTGATAGATACGGTTATACTGCTTTTAAAAAAATTAGGCGATCTGATCGCAATTGTAAAACAAATAATACATTAAAAAAAAATGGCAAAAAGAAGAATTAGTACCGACAGATTCGGTAATGCTTATCAGTTAATCGGCTGTAAGCCAAATAAAAACGGTTATCCTGTAGGATATATTGAGTTAGGTGGAAAACTTTACAAGATCGAACCTTCACCGTCAAATAAAGAAGGTGTTGATTACTGGGTAAAAGTTACAGCTATTAAGAAGCAGAATCAGGCAACCTCAATGTAAATATTAACCTAAAAAACAACAAAAATGAAAGGTATATCAACAATTACCAGCGTTCTTAAAATTATTGTTAAATATGGTGCAATCGTTGCGGTAGCTTTTAAAGTTATTCAGTATGCTTATGACGAGTTTTCAAAACTTGAATTTGGTGACGATCCCAAAAAAAATGATGTAAAAGATGTCGAAGTCGTTTCTGAATAATCCGAAAGTTGCTTTAGGATTACGAAATAATAATCCGGGCAATCTGATCAGAACTGCATTAACATGGCAGGGAAAGATACCACACTCTCAGAGCACAGACAAGAAATTCGAACAGTTTGAAAATGTCTACTACGGTCTTAGAGCAATGTTCAAAGATTTGATTAACGATATCAATAAGGGCAAAAATACTGTCAAACTTTTAATTACTGAATATGCACCGCCAAAAGAGAATGATACTGTGGCTTATATTAATTCTGTTGCTAAAACCCTTGGGGTCGCACCGACTGCAAGGCTTAGCCAGATTGATTCTGCCTTTTTGTTAAAACTCGGCAGAGCAATTTTACAGGTTGAGTTAGGCAAAGATCATCGTCACATAACAGATGCAGATATTATAAAATCTCTCACAATGTTAGGTGATGTCTCTACTGCAAATTTGACTGTAAAAATAGACAAATTCGCACTTGCAAAACAGTACATTTTACCTGCTTTGATCACAATCGGTCTTTTTTTTTATACCTACGGGGCAATAATCATTTAAAAAACAAAAAATCATGGAAAAATTGAAAGAGTTCTACACGAACAACAAAAAAGTAATATTAATCGCAGGTGGTGTTATTTTAGCTTACCTGCTTTACACAAAAATGAAAAAATAGCTTATGAGAAATACTATTAAGAAACCAAGCTTCTTAGATAGTGCTATTATCCCGTTCTTGAAGAAGTACGGGATTTTTTTAATCGCACTATTTGTTCTTTTTCCTTATATCTACAAGTATTTTGTAAATATGATAGAAAGTGTGAGGAATACAAATTCTGAGGTTGAGCAGACAAGAAACTCAAATGAGAATGCAACTGCTAATCCGATTTTGATTAAGGAAAAGGTAAAAGATATTAAAGTTAAATATCCTAAAATTTCTAGTTCTGTAATGGATAGTATCGTTGCTTCTTCTTTTAAAATTGCCGATGCATTTGGCGTTGGTGTTGGTGATTATAAGACATTTTTGGGCATAAATTGGTTTAATCCAACTGATATGGTAGAAAATGAAAAGGTTGCTTTAAAGTATCTTAAGAAACATACAGGTACATTCAGCGTTTTGGAAGATGTTTATTATAAAACAGCTACTAAATCAAGAAATTTAAGGAATGATATTATGGAATATCTTTCTAATGATCAATACGATGAATTAGCTAAATTTTACAAATCAAAAGGCTATAACTGGCTTTAAATCAAACAAAAATAATTATGTACACATTATATTATTTAAACAAAAATTTACAGCACGGAGTAATAAAAGTGCCTGATCTGGACGCACCTGTAAGGATTCCTGAAGACCTTGTTTTCTGTAATTTAAGAAAAGGTATTGAATTTATAGACGAACCGCATCAATGTATACAATTCACTGACATGGAGCGTTTGATCATGTATTCAAAATTCTTTGATGTCGAACTTTTAAAAGAGGACGATTTTAGAAAAGCAAATACTTATTTAACAAGTGCCTGCGAGGTTGATGGTTTTGGTATTCTATTTGAATCAGGCGAAGAACCTTATTACATTTTTGATGAGGGTAATGTTTTGCAGTTTCCTGTTCATGACGATCTTCCTAACTTTAATACAGACGTTTTTTTAAGTTATGACGGTTTAGACTATTGGAAAGTACCTAATCACCTTGACCCGACTGGTTATTTATGGGGGGATGGTACGCATAACAGGCTTTATTTCAGCTATATTAATGGGTTAAGATACAGCCATATAGACCTTGTTAATTGTCCTGAGGATTCACTTCCGAAATACGTTTATTTTCAGCGAACAGGTTCATCGGATAGAACACGTGTTTTTACTATGTATTAAAAATCCAAAACATTTAACATTTAATTTGAAAAATATATGTATATTTGGCGAAACTTCAAGGAGAGATAAAAGTACTGCAAATACTTCTCTCGGCGGTAAAAATCGAATATCATGATATTACTACTCAGCTATATAAAGGATAGTTCCGATACTTCGGTTCTATCTTTTTTTACTTATGCTCAACGCCTCCAATCGAAAAGAAAATGGCAATTTTCTCGATTGGTTCGTGACAGGCAAATAAAAAAATCAAGACTTTTCGCCTTTTTCAGGCGAAAAAACCTTTGAGTGATCGGGGCTGACCCCCCGATTACGAACCCCGATTAAAGCCAAGCGGTAGCGCCAAGCGATCGGTACATTCTCAATCTTTATAATTAAAACTCTTAAATTATGAAAGTTCGTCACATCTGTATTTTTTGCGGTAAGAAGCGGTTCCAAGAGCGCATGACTTCTTTTACTTTCGTTTCATATTCTACACCCCTAACAAAATCAAGGGTTAAGCACTGGGCATGTAGTAAAAATGGTGGGTTGTATGATAAAAATTGTTTTCAAAAACTCTTAGAAATTGACTTTACACCAGTAATTATGCCTTAAAATAGGTCTTTACTGCACTAAAAATGTCAGACCTGGTCGGACAATTTTAAACAAAAAATAACGCATAAAAAAAAGAGGCTCAAACGGTACTGCAAATACCTCGCCTCTCATTGATAAAAATCTATGACAAAGATAATCAAAAAATCGAATAAAACAAGCCATATTATAAATTATAGTTCAATATATACATGTGTTAAATGTGCTAATTTATTGATTTTAATGGCTTTGTTTGTTTTATTCGTCATTCGTGATTTTGCTTTTTTTAATAAATTCCTCCTTTTCTTTTTCAAATAATGTAAAGAAAAATTCTCATGAATTGGTTTCAACCTATTTTTCTAAATATCCGTGATAATCTATTTTATCCTAATTAAAGCATAATTTAGAAATATCATTTATCAGTTTGTCATAGTTATTATAACTAAAAATCTTATATTTGACAATTATGATATTATCAATATGACAGAGAAAATAATACATCAAGGTAGAAATATCAAGCGTTTCCGTGAAATGCTGGGGATCAAACAAGAAGCGCTTGCTTATGAATTAGGTGAAGATTGGAATCAGAAGAAAATTTCTCTTTTGGAGCAAAAAGAATTGATTGAAAATAATATTTTAGCTCAGGTTGCTAAAATTTTGAAAGTTCCTGTTGAAGCTATTATTAACCCTCTTGATAAAATGGTAGAGCTTTACGAGCGTATGCTTGAGCAACAAAAGGAAATGATTGAGAAATTGGAAAAATTGATAAAATAAAGAATTATTCATATAATTTCTTTAATATTACTTCTTTAGGAACTAAATCTCGGCTGCCTCGTGCAGTAAATTGCAGCTTATCATCTTCAATAATTAATGTTCCACCAAAACTTGACCCATCTTTTTCAATTAGTTTTATTTCAGCTCTGTCGCTTAATGAATGAACATATCCTGTAACATCTAAAACTCCAGAATTTAATTCTTTATGTTCGCTTGTAACTTCTGCAGTTCCAGAAATCAAATAATTTGATTGTGCGATTGTAATCCTAAAAAAATATTCCTTTTTACAATCTTTGCATTTTTGCGAACCCCATGTGCCGGTAAATTTATTGATTTGTGAATATGATTGAAAGCTTATCAGAATTAATACTAAAACAATTTTTTTCATAAATATTATAGTGCAGAAATTATAATTCAAATATATGGTAAAAAATCCTTTCGTTTTGAAATGCTTCAAATTTCTCGTATTTGAAAATTAATTTTATTTTTTCCTAAATATCGAATTTTCACTAAGCGGTTTTTGTTTTTTAAATTTCGCGTATTTTGAAAATAAATTTAAAATTTTTCAAATAACGGATTTATACGCATCCATAAAAAAAGCATCACGTATATGTGATGCTTTAAATTTCTCGTATTTGAAAAATTATTTTAATTTTTTCAAATAAACGGATTTTCCGTTAAGCGAAACTTCAATTTGATTTGTTTTATCGTTGAAAGTTGTTCGCAGTACATTTCCTTTAAAAAGCGAAACATCTCCATAAATTTTCCCAGTTTCATCAGAAACATATTCGAACAGGAGTTTTTTATTATCAGGCTCAATTCCTAATTTATAACTTGTGAACTTTGTTCCAGTTAAATCAAATTCTTGTTGCGAATCAATAATTTTACCGTCAACATAAAAATTGGTTATGGATTTGTTCAAAGTGATATCCGGATAATATTGGTTGACTTTTTTTAGTAATTCGTACTGTTCAACTGTGACATCTTCTTTTTTTGATGTAACTGTCTGAGCGAATGAAACCGATGTGAAAATGATCGATAATAACAAAATATACTTCTTCATAATTTTTAATTTTTTGAGATTAATAATGTTTTGTTTCAGTTATTAAATGCATTAAATACTATAACAAGATATGAAATCTTTACCTTTGCAGAAAATTTAAAGTGCTTTTTTAAGAAAATGACAACAAAAAAATATATTAAGCTTATCCTTATTTTAGGTTCTTTAACCGCCCTTGGTCCTTTTTCGATCGATATGTATCTGCCTGGTTTTTCGGATATTGCTAAAGATTTACACACTTCTGTAGCCAAAGTTTCGATGAGTTTGTCAAGCTATTTTATTGGAATTTCTGCAGGACAATTGCTTTATGGTCCGCTTTTAGATCGTTTTGGTCGTAAAAAGCCTTTGTTTATTGGCCTTACGGTTTATGTTTTAGCTTCGCTTGGTTGTGTGTATGTAACTAATATTGATTATTTTATACTCTTAAGATTTATTCAAGCTATCGGAAGTTGTGCTGCAACGGTTGCTTCTGTTGCCATGGTTCGTGATTTATTTCCTGTAAAAGATATTCCTAAAGTATTTTCACTTTTAATGCTTGTTCTTGGGCTTTCGCCGATGCTGGCGCCTACAATTGGTGGTTATGTTACTGAAGATTATGGCTGGCATACTGTATTTTTTATTTTGATGTGTATGGGAATTGCTATTTTATTAGCTTCTCAAATTGGTCTGCCAAATAGTTACAAACCAGATACTTCAATATCTTTAAAACCAAAACCCATTATTTCAAACTTTTTAAAAGTTCTTAAAGAACCACAATTTTATACGTATGCGTTTACGGGAGCAATCGCTTTTTCGGGATTATTTACGTATGTAGCGGCCTCTCCTATTATTTTTATGGATATTTACCATGTTGATGCTAAAACATATGGATGGATTTTCGCTTTTATGTCAGTTAGTTTTATTGGTTCGAGCCAGTTAAATTCGGTTTTATTGAAGAAATTTACGAGTGAGCAAATGATTTTTGGAGCATTAATTCTGCAATCTGTAGTAAGTATTGTTTTCCTTGTACTTTCATTAAACAACCTTTTAGGATTGTATGAAACTATTGCAGTGCTTTTTGTGTTCTTAGGTTGTCTAGGAATTTCAAATCCAAATACTGCTGGACTTACTATGGCACCATTTGCGAAAAATGCCGGAAGCGCTTCGGCTTTAATGGGTGCTATTCAATTAGGTTTAGGATCTTTGGCTTCATTTGCTGTTGGAGTTTTTGTAAAAGATTCTGTAGCGCCAATGGTTTTGATTATGACTATTACAACAATTATCGCTTTTATAGTTTTAAATATCGGAAAGAAATTTATCAAAAATAAAGTGGAAATATCTGCTGATGATGATAATATAGTTGCGCATTAAATGAATATAAATTCCAATTTTTGAAATTCCAAATTCCAATAAAAAATCCAGAATCTTTGATTCTGGATTTTTTATATTATCTCAATCCCTTGGAATTTGGAATTTAAATATTGAAATTTTTATTTTTCCTGAGATCTTTTATCAGGTCTAATAATCATTCTAAGAGACTGGTCTCTTGCAAAATACGCTACCATCCAGTTCCAGAAAGTATTTAATCTGTTTCTATACGTGATTAATGAAATTAAGTGGATAAACAACCAGATAATCCAGGCAAAGAATCCTTTAAAATGCCATTTCGGACTTGGTAAATCTACCACGGCTTTGGCTTTTCCAATAATTGCCATAGAACCTTTATCATTGTATGTAAATGGTTTTAAAGCTTGATTTTTAACCATAGCTTTAAAGTTTTTCGCTAGATTTAATCCTTGTTGAATCGCAACCTGTGCAACTTGCGGATGTCCGTCAGGGAAATTTTTATCTCCGGCTAAAATAGCTGTATCACCAATAGCGTAAACATTTTCTAATCCGTTTACTTTATTGTATTGATCGGTTGCCATACGTCTTCCGCGGCCGTAGCTTTCCTGAGGAATTCCTTCGAAAACTTTAGCAGAAACTCCCGCAGCCCAAATTAAGTTTTTGGTTTTGATTGTTTCTCCACTTTCAAAGAATACTGTGTCATCTACATAATCAACTACTTTCGTATTTAGTTTTACTACAACACCAAGTTTAGTTAATGCTTCTAAAGTATCTTTTTGTGATTCTTTGCTCATTGGTGCCAAAAGTGCATCGCCGCCGTCTACTAAATATACATTACTAGCAGATGTGTCTAATTCTGGATATTCTTTTAGGAGAATATTTTTTCTCATTTCAGCAAACATTCCTGAAACCTCCACTCCTGTTGGTCCTCCTCCGGCAACTACAATCGTTAATAGTTTACGACGTTTGCGCATATCTTTGCAGATCGCAGCTTTTTCAAGGTTTTTGAGTAGTGTATTACGCATTTCGATGGCATCATTTAAGGTTTTCATCGGAATAGCGTTTTTCTTTACGTTTTCCATACCAAAATAACTGGTTTCTGCTCCTGTGGCAAATACCAGATAATCGTAAGTTAACTCACCGTTGTTTAAAATAATCTTATTTTCAGCAGGAACAACAGATTGTAATTCGCCTAAACGAAACTGAAGATTCTTTTTGCCTGCAAAGAACTTTCTATAGGGATAACTGATGCTTGAAGGCTCTAAAAAAGCCGTTGCAACTTGATATATAAGTGGTGGAAAAAAATTATAATTGTTTTTGTCAACAAGCGTTACTTGTATCTGAGGCTGGTTTACAAGCTCTTTTGCTAGATTTATTCCTGCGAAACCGCCTCCTATTATGACTATTTTCATATATGTTGTATTTGGAAGGATTATAAAATAATTCCTTATAAATATACAACTTTAATATGCAATGACAAAAGTCATCTTTGTTACTTTTTAAATTTTTTAACAGGTTTTTCGGTTATTTCTATCTTGTTTTGTAAGACATAATTAGCTAACAATTTTTCAATCAGCTCGTCTTTTGTAAGATGATGAAAAACAGTTTTTACCTTCGTTTTTAATTCCGATGAAATATCGTGATTTGGTTTTGTTTTAAAAATCTGTTTGGCCCATAAAAGGGTATTATTTTCTTCAATACTTAAGGCAGAAGGTTTTTCGAATCTTGAAAATGTAAGCCCTAATTCTCTTTCGAAGTCAGCTATTTCAAAAACTTCTTCTTCCTGCAAAACAGTTAATGAAAGTCCTTTTGCTCCAGCTCTTGCCGTTCTTCCGCTTCGGTGTACATAAGTCTCGTAAACATCTGGAAGATGATAATTGACAACATATGAAATTTCTTTAACATCAATTCCTCTCGCCGCCAAATCGGTAGCCACTAATATATTGATGTGTCCTTCGCGGAATTGTTCCATAATTCGATCACGGATTCCTTGCGTCAAGCTTCCATGAAGAGCTCCCGACGAGAATCGGTTTATGGCTAGATTTTTGGCCAATTTATTGACAGCAGCTTTCGTTTTGCAGAAAATAATGCCTCGTTCTCCATCACGCGAATTTAAAAAATGCATTAAAACATCTAATTTTTCAATCGGATCAACGACAATATATTTATGATCAATTCCTTGGTTTCCAATAATTTCCATATTGGCACTAATATGAACAACATTTTTATGCAAATAATTCTGAATCAGTTGTTTGATTGTTCCAGGTAAAGTGGCAGAAAATAATAAAGTGCGGTGCTTTTTAGGAAGTTCTGCGATGATTTCGTCAAGATTTTCCTTTAAAATTGAAACCATTTCATCGGCTTCATCTAAAACTAAATATTGTGTCTGACTTAAATCAACTGCTTTTCTTTGAATTAAATCAATTAAACGACCTGGAGTTGCCACAATAATATGTGTTGGTGCTGTAAGACGTTCAATTTGAGGTTTAATTGGGATTCCACCGCAGGTAGATGCGATTGATATATTTGGAATATACTTCGAAAAATCTTCTAAATTTCTAAAAATCTGATGTCCAAGTTCTCTTGTGGGTACTAAAATTACAGCCTGAACAACAGGTAATTCAGTATTTACCAATTGCAATAATGGAAGTCCAAATGCTGCTGTTTTTCCAGTTCCAGTTTTGGCTAATCCCACCAAATCATGATTTTCAGACAATAAAAGCGGAATTGTTTTTTGTTGAATTTCTGTGGGTTCAACAATATTTAATTCGCTTAATGCTTTTAAAATTGGTTCTGAAATTCCTAATGTTGAGAATGGTTTAGACATGTATTTTAGATTTTAGAGTTCTGATTTTAGATATATTACAGATTGCTCAAGAATTAAATTATTTTTTTATGATGACGTTAAAATAAAAATCTTTGTCAAAGTTTAAAGCTTTGACAAAGATCATATAATTTTCTTTATAAACTGGAATTTATCAATCTGGTTCGTTCATGATTTTTTCGCGGTATTTTTTACCTATTAATAAGGTCAATCTCTGCTTGTAATCATCCAGAAGCCATTCACGATAGTTTTTACTGCATTGGCTTAAGCATTTTGCAAAACGTTTGATACGATCTTCAATATCATCTTCAAGTTCTTTTGAAAGTGCTTTTGCTTCTGGCAGTAATTCCGTATTATCTACGCACATTGCAGCGTGTTGTTCCAATGATTTGTCTAAAACAATTTTAGAACGCAGATTTTGTTTGATGGCCAATTTATGTTCTTCATCGACATCAAAGGTAACATCGGCAGTTTTACTGAATTTTGCTCGTAATTCTGGCGGCATGCTGTATTTGAAATACATTTCGATTTCAGTATCATCTCTAAGATTTTCAAGATAAAACTCAGGAGACTTAAAGATGTGCTGCCAGTTTACCGGATCGCTCCATAAACCAAAACGAGCGGCATTATTTCCTAAGTCAATAACTGTAAACTCGTCTTTACCAGGTAATTTACGAGATCCACGTCCAATCATCTGGAAATATAGTGTTAATGATTTAGTGGCTCTATTTAAAATGATAGTTTCTACTGTAGGTTCATCAAAACCAGTTGTTAAGATTCCAACTGAAGTTAAAATCGCATCTGGAGTTTTCTTAAACCATTGTAAAATATCTTTACGTTCTTCAGAACTGCTTGTGTTATCAAGGTGTCTGATATCGTAACCAGCCTCTCTAAAAGTATCATATACATATAATGAAGTATGAATACCATTATTGAAAATCAAGGTTTTTTTACCCAAAGAACGTTCTGTGTATGCATGAAGTAGTTTTTCCTGCATCAATGAATTGGTATACAAATCATCTGATGATTTTACTGTATAATCACCATTGATACCCACTTTTAATGAAGTCAAACCTACATCGTAGCTGTAAGTTGTTGCTCTAGCAAGGAAACCTTTGTCAATCAATGAACCAATAGTGTCACCTACGATAAGTTCGTCATAACTTTGGTGCATTGGTAATTTTATATTTGAACTCAAAGGCGTAGCGGTTACACCTAATATGAATGCATTTTTAAATGAGTTTAATAATTTTCGGAATGAGTTATAATGCGCCTCATCGATAATTACTAAACCAATATTGTCTAGGTGTAATTTTTCGTCGTTGATACGGTTTTTTAGAGTTTCAACCATAGCTACGAAACAGGAATAATCATTCTGATCGGGTAATTCTTTTACCTTACTGTTGATGATTTTGTTTGAAACGCCAAAGCCTTTCAACATTTTTGAGGTTTGTTTGCAAAGCTCGATACGGTGTGTTAAAACCACCACTTTTTTGTCATTATTAGATAAATAACGACGTACAATTTCTGAGAAAATTACTGTTTTACCACCTCCAGTAGGTAACTGATACAACAAATGATGCTTTGGGGGAGCATTGTCTAAGCGATCGAAAATAGCATCAATATCACCTTTTTGGTAGGCATACAGTTCTTTCCTATCTTCTCTTTCTATTTCTAAAGTGTTTTGAGACATTGTTTATTTTTGGATTTTTGCAAAAATACATCTAAAAAACAGTTATTCATCTTATTTTAACCTAAAATAAATGTTTTTTTTAAACTAAGATTTTTTATAGGAAGTGTTTTTAAATCTCTGTTTTATCTAGAATTGCTTCAAAATCATACCTGTTTTTCCATTTTTGCTGCAAAGTCTCTTGATAAATTGCCTGAACTCTTGCTTTAAATTCATGAAAAATTCCGCTTGAAATTAAAAAATTTACGGCTTGTTCGAATGAATTGAATATACTTTTGTAAAACAATTCTTGTTTAATAAAATTATTTGAGGAATAGGTTTGTGCAATTTCGATATTATAAAGCATCAAATCGGCAATAATAAACGAGTCAACACCTAAAGAAATAAAATGTTTGATGATTTTTTGAGCAACAGATCGTCGCATTTTAGCTTTCGGGCGCCATCTTGCATTCGGTTTCTTTACCGGAAAATATTCGTGTGAGATTTTCACTTTTGCTTCCTGAAGTAATTTGTCTTCTTTCGGATTAAAAACGAAATCATAATACACTTTTACAGGACTAAATTTTTCATACAATTCTACGAGCTGTTCTTCAAGCTGTTCCTTGGTTAGTGCCACTAAATATTTTTTTAAATCGCGTTTGCTCATTATCAAAGTTTAAGAATACAAAAATAAATTACTTTCCTGACACATAACTTAAAAACCAACCATAATACTTAATTTTGTTTCAATAATCTAAAAAACGACACTTACATGCTCAAGATTTTTAAAGTTACTGCTATTTTAGAAGGTATTTCTTATCTGGTATTATTTGCCAACATGCTTATTATAAAAAACAGCAACCCTGAATTATATCATACATTACTTCGCCCACTAGGAATGACACACGGAATCCTTTTTATTGGTTATATTGTGTTGGCTTTCTTGTTGTTAAAATCTCAAAAATGGGATGCAAAAACTTTTGCCATTATACTTATAGCTTCTCTTGTTCCGTTTGGGACTTTTTATGTTGAGAAAAAGTATTTAGAAAATAATGCCTAATCTTTTGAATAAAATATTCAATTTTTTATATCCGCTTTTTAGAGATTGGGGAATGAGCCGCAACTTTGCCTCTTATACCAGTCTTGTTATCAATATTGCCATAATGCTGGCGCTGGCTTATGCTATTTATTATATTGCCAAGTTTGTTTTGGTTACGCTTATGGCAGTTTTTGCACAGCGGACCAAAACTAAATTTGACGATTATTTAGTACACAATAAAACCACAAAATATACTGCTTATTTAATTCCGTTTTTCTTCATTTATAAAGCAGTTCCCATAATTCTCGATAAATATGAATATTGGGAATTGATGTTCGGAAAAATTGTCGGTGTTTATATTGTTTTAATCACTTTATGGATCATCAGAACCATTTTTAATTCGTTACGCGATTACTTAAAACAAAAACCGGAATACAGCGACAAACCTATTGATAGTTTTATTCAGGTTATAATGATCGTACTTTGGATTTTCGGGGTGGCGATGATTATTTCGACCTTGTTTGGAATCAAAAGAGGAGAACTACTGACTATTCTGGGAACACTTTCGGCGATTATTATCTTGATTTTCAGAGATACGATATTAGGTTTTGTTTCGAGTGTTCAGGTTGCGATTAACGATATGGTTCGTATTGGCGACTGGATTACCATGGATAAATTTGGTGCTGATGGTGATGTAATTGAAATCAACCTTACGACCGTAAAAGTCCGAAATTTCGATAATACGATTACCACTATTCCTACCTATGCTTTAAGTTCGGATTCATTTCAGAACTGGCGCGGTATGCAGAAATCTGACGGAAGACGTATTAAAAGACATGTTTTGATTAAAAGCAGCAGTATTCGTTTTCTAAACAATGACGATCTGAATCATATGAAAGGAATTCAGTTGATTGCATCTTATATTGAGACAAGACAAGCCGAAATTGAAAAGTATAATGAACTTCGCGGAATTGATAAATCATTATTGCTTAACGGTCGGAACATGACCAATTTAGGGATGTTTAGAAAGTATATTATGCAATATTTATTAGATCATCCGGGGCTAAATAAGAATATGCACATTGTGTGCCGTCAGTTGCAATCTACAGCGCATGGAGTTCCATTAGAAATTTATGTGTTTTCAAGTGATAAACGATGGGCAAATTACGAATATATTATGTCGGATATTTTCGATCATGTTATGGCTTCGGTAATATATTTCGATCTTGAAATATTTGAACTTCCATCGCAGATTGGACGCCTTGATAGGTAGTTTTTATATTTTTTGTTTCAAGTTTCAGGTTTCAAGTTTTAACTAGTACGTAATACGAACTTGAAACTTGAAACAAAAATCCACTATTTCTTTTCTTCAAAAACAAACTTTGGATCTTTGTAGGTAAGCGTTCCCGGAAGAAAACATGGAAGACTCATATACGTACCAATTATTCCAGATCCCTGAATTAGTTTGTTGTCTTTTTTAAGCAGCGCTAATGGAATTCTTTTCCAGCTTCCTCCATTTGAAATATAATGAAAATCACCTCTTAAAGTATCACCTTTTATATCACCACGAACATCGCCAGAATCTTTTCCGAATTTATAATACGAAATTTCATAACGTCCATAAAAGCGTTTATCGCTGATTTTTAAAGCAATAACCGCCGTGTCGTTTCCGCTTATGGCTTGATAGTGCACTTCTTTGTAATTCCCTTCTTTTGAATTACAAGAAATTACAAAAATCAAAATTGTTATGATAAGAATAAAAGATAATTTGTTCATTGCTAATCTTTTAAAAGCTAAACAAGCCGTTTAAGTTTGTTTATAGAAAACTTAAATTTATAGATGTGACTTATAGACTTTAAGTTTTTTAGTTATTAAAACAAAAATAGATTTTTTTCTATTTTATTTTTTCTTAAATTTAAATAAAAAACATGGCAGATAGAGACACTTTTTTAAGAGAATTCAGAGGCGAAACTTTAGGAACCGTAAGTGCTCAATCTTCACCAGATGAGATCTTCCAAAACCAGACGATCAGGCCGATTTTAAAACTGCAGAACGACTTATTTGTGGCAGTATTTATTAATTACGTAAATAAAAATAAAGCTGATTTTTACTCGTATTCGGTTGAAAAGAAACTACAGACAATCGAAAACTCAATTCAAAAAGATATTAAGTTCCGAAATTCTTTAAAAGGAATCATCATGGCACTTTTTACAGTGGAAGAATACAATACGTATATTCAAAATTCATCGGATTTGAATAAACGTATGATGAATTTATTGATTGAGAGATTGAAGAATCAAGTGCAATTGTTTGAGAAAGAATTGAATTAATTAAGGACTTAATGATTTTAAGTGAAAAGCACATAGATTTTGAAAATTATAATCGCACAATATTTTTACGAGAAACTATTGAAGGAATTATTTACGGAGAAATAAAATTTGTATTTGAAGAACGTAATGCCGAGGAACCTACTTACTCAACTAAATATCCAGAAATTGATACTTTAGATTACTCTATTTACTTTAAAACACAAAATAAAACAATTTATGTTTTTTGGGACAGTAAATTTTATTGTTATGGACTTCGCGCAAAAGAAATTGATCTAGAAGAAACTCCTAATGATTATGAACAGAAATGGGATGTTTCGAATACTGAAATGTGGATAAATCTTCTCGGAAAAAAGATTGTAGATTTTAATATTGTCTGGGAAGAAGTACCACCAAAAACTATTTATCCTCAGGCTTTTATTTTAAAACTAGAAGATGAATCTTCAATTATTCTAAGCGCTTCAGAATTTAAAGATGTGCATCAGGAAAAAGCTTATGGAATGAGCGATAATTTACTGGTTACAAATAATTTAGAATTAGGAAAGGAACTTAAATTGATATAATAAAGAGGTCCAGAATTTAATTATTTAATAATGTTTAATCAATTCCGAAATAAATTCCCTATAACTGATGAGAAATGGTATGAATACATTAGTTATTTCAATCGTATAGAAGTTTCTACAAAGACAGTACTAATAGATGAAGGCGAAGTTTCTAAAAAACTTTTTATAATTGAGAAAGGCTGCGTTAGAGTCTGGTTTAATAATAATGGAAAAGATTTGACTTCGCAGTTCTTTTTTGAAAACCAAAGCGTAGCTTCGATTGAAAGTTTTATAAAAAAATTTCCAAGTCCGGTTGTCGTAGAAACAATTGAACCTTCTGTTTTGTGGTGGATCCATAAAAACGATCTAGATAAAATTATAGAAGAAATTAAAGAAATTCCACAGCTTAGGGATAAATTGATTGATATGCTTTTTCAAAGAACATTTGATTACATGAAGCACTTTTTTTCTTTTATAAAAGACTCCCCTACCCAACGTTATCTCAATTTGATTGAAGAAAAACCGCAGATCGTTCAGCGTGTGCCTCAGCATTATATTGCTTCTTATTTGGGAGTAAGCAAAGTTCATTTAAGCCGAATCAAAAGTCAATTACTGCAAAAAAAATAACAGAATTCATTTGATAACAAATGTTATCGCATGCTCATAAAGAGCAGGGTAATTTTGCTTCATAAAATTTAATAGTATAAAATTATGAAAGCAGCAGTAGTGTATAAAAAAGGCAGTCTGCCAAAATTTGTAGAATTTCCTAATCCAATCGCAGCAAATGAAAACGAAGTTTTACTTTCGGTTAAAGCAGTTGCTATTACAAATTTAGATAAGGGAATTGTTAGTGGGGAACATTATTCTTCAGAAAATGAAAATCAAAACGGCACTGTAATTGGCAGCGATGCCGTTGGTTTACTGGAAAACGGAACAAAAGTATATGCTCGAGGAATTTCGGGAACAATTGCAGAAAAGGCTCTCGTCGAAAAAAATAGAATGGTTGTATTGCCTGATGAAATCGATCTGTCAATAGCCGCGGCAATGCCAAATGCAGTTGCGGGCTCAGCAATGGCGCTTCGTTTTAGAGCCGAAATACAGCCGGGAGATACTGTTTTAATTAACGGAGCAACTGGTTTTACAGGTCAAATGGCTGTTCAGGTTGCGAAATATTACGGAGCAAAGAAAATAATTGTAAACGGCAGAAATGAAAAAACATTGCAAAGTCTTTTAGAGTTAGGAGCCGATGAAATTCTTTATTTGAAACAAGATGATGAACGTTTTGTTTCTCAGCTGAAGGAAATTCATCAAAATACACCAATTGATATTGTTTTGGATTATTTATGGGGGCATTCAGCTGAATTAATTCTTTCTGCTTTAAAAGGAAACGGGAATTTTACTCACAAAACCAGATACGTTTCAATCGGTTCTATGTCTGGTGATACAATTCAATTATCAGCACAAATCCTACGAAGTGTTGATCTTCAGTTATCTGGATCGGGATTAGGCAGCTGGAAAAAAGAGGAAGTGAAACTATTATTTTCTGAAATACTTCCAGAAATTTTTCTTTTAGCTTCTCAGAATAAATTAAAAATAAATGTCGAAAAAGTGAATATAGCTGACATTGAAAAAATGTGGAATGCAGAAGTTCCAGATGGCAAAAGACTGGTAGTTATGGTTTAAAAAAGCTTCTAAGCTTCTAAGAACAGAGTTAAAATCTTAGAAGCTTAGTAAACTTTAAAAAAATATTAGTATTTTAAAAGCTCTACTAAAGTTTCTTCAAATCTATTTTTAGCCAAAAACTGATCTTCTAATGCTTTTGTAAACGGAATCGGCGAATCTAAACTGGCCACTCTTTTTACTGGAGCGTCAAGATATTCGAAGCAATTTTCCATAATTAAAGCCGAAATATCACTGGCAATTCCGCCAAACATAGTATCTTCTTGATAAATGATAGCTTTTCCTGTCTTCTTAACCGAATCAAAAATAGTTTCAGTATCAAGTGGCTGTAAGGTTCTTAAATCAATTAAATCAGCATCGATATCTGGATTTTTTGCTAAAGTTTCTAATGCCCAGTGAACCGGCGCACCAAAAGAAATAATAGTAACCGATTTTCCTTCTTTTACCAAAGCCGCTTTTCCAAATGGAATGGTGTAATAATCCGTTGGAACATCTTGGTAAATACTTCTGTAAAGCTGTTTGTGTTCGAAAAATAAAACAGGATTTGGGTCATTTATAGCAGTATTCAACAATCCTTTTGCATCATACGGAAATGCTGGATACACCACTTTTAAACCAGGTGTTTTGGTAAACCAAGCTTCGTTTGTCTGCGAATGGAAAGGTCCCGCCTGCGTTCCGCCTCCGCAAGGCATACGAACCACCACATCGGCATTTTCGCCCCAGCGGTAATGCGATTTTGCTAATAAATTCACAATCGGATTAAAACCTGTAGAAACAAAATCAGCAAACTGCATTTCTACAATTGCTTTATATCCGTTTATAGACAATCCCATTCCTGCCGAAACAACAGCGCTTTCGCAAATTGGCGTATTTCGTATTCTGTCTTTTCCAAAAGCATCAACAAAACCATCTGTAATTTTAAAAGCTCCACCGTATTCAGCAATGTCCTGTCCCATAATGACGAGATTTTTATGGCGCCACATAGATTGCTCTAAACTGTTGCGAATAGCATCAATAAATCGAATATTTGTGGTTTCAGAATTATGAGTATATTCTTCATATTGAAATGGTTTGTATACATCATCTAATTCTCCGCTGTAAGTCGGTTCTATTTCTGGTTCGGCATTTGCCATTGCCCAATTTTCGTCAATTTCTTGTTTGATTTGAGAACGAAATTGTTCATCAAGTTCTTCTGTAAGGACTCCAATTTCGGTTAGATATTTTTTATAATTGGTAACAGGATCTCTAAGTTCCCATTGATCCATTAATTCCTGAGGAACATATTTAGTACCACTTGCCTCTTCATGTCCACGCATTCTGAAGGTTTTAAATTCCAATAAAACCGGATGCGGATTCTCCCGCATTTCTTGCTTTAACTGCGATAATTTATTGTAAACTTCTACAATATTATTTCCGTCAATAATCCAGCTTTCAATACCGTAACCAATTCCTTTATCGGCCAGATTTTCGCAAGAATATTGCTCGTTTGTTGGTGTTGAAAGTCCGTAACCATTATTTTCAATAATAAACATTACCGGAAGTTTCCAAACTGCAGCAATATTTAGAGCTTCATGAAAATCTCCTTCACTGGTTGCTCCTTCTCCGGTAAAAACGGCGGTAACTTTTTTATTATCTCGTAATTTATCTGCTAACGCAATTCCGTCGGCAATTCCTAACTGCGGACCTAAATGCGAAATCATTCCTATAATGTTATATTCCTGAGTTCCAAAATGAAAACTTCTGTCGCGTCCTTTTGTAAAGCCATTAGCTTTTCCCTGCCATTGCGAAAAAAGTCGGTGAAGCGGAATATTTCGAGTTGTAAAAACACCAAGATTTCGGTGCATGGGTAAAACATATTCAGAATCGTCTAAAACAGAAGTTACCCCTACTGCAATAGCCTCCTGTCCTATTCCTGAAAACCATTTTGACACTTTTCCTTGTCGGATCAAAATGAGCATTTTCTCTTCAATTAAACGGGGTTTCAGGATTTTTTTATATAAATCTAATAGTTTTTCATCAGAAAGATTTTGTCTGTAAAAGATCATTGGTTAAGTGAGTTTAGTTTTCTCAAAGATAAAAAAAACCAACAATTTTGATGATTTTAGTTTGATTTTTTCAATTTTATTACCATAATTAAAATTGAAATCTAAAATATTATCTACCTTTGTGAGTAAAGGTTTAATACCTTTTTTCTTAAATAAAAATGTAAAGTATGCAAAACATTCCTAGTGTAGACTTACGTGATTTCCTTTCGGACGACCCGAAACGTAAACAAAAATTTGTAAATGAAATCGGCAGTGCATTTGAAAACATTGGCTTCGTAGCCTTAAAAGGTCATTTCTTAGATGATCAATTGGTAGACGAACTTTATGGTGAAATTAGAAAATTTTTCGCCTTGCCAATAGAAACTAAGCATAAGTATGAAATTCCCGGAATTGGCGGACAAAGAGGCTATGTATCTTTTGGAAAAGAACATGCTAAAGGCCGTAAAGAGGGTGATTTAAAAGAATTCTGGCATTTTGGACAATATGTTGACAAAGATTCAAAATGGGCAGCAGAATATCCAGACAATGTTGAAGTTACAGAACTTCCTCGTTTTAATGTCGTGGGAAAAGAAGCATACCAAATGCTTGAAAAAACCGGAGTATATGTTTTAAGAGCTCTGGCTTTACATTTAGGCTTAGATGAGTTTTATTTTGATGAATACGCAAAAGAAGGAAACTCAATTTTAAGACCAATCCACTATCCTCCTATTACTTCTGAGCCTGAAAACGCTATTCGTGCTGCGGCTCATGGTGATATTAATCTTATTACTTTGTTAATGGGGGCTCAAGGGAAAGGACTACAAGTTCAAAATCACAATGGTGACTGGATAGATGCTATTGCTGCAGATGATGAATTGGTAATCAATGTTGGAGATATGTTGTCAAGACATACCAATAACAAACTCAAATCGACAATCCATCAAGTGGTTAACCCGCCAAGAGAATTATGGGGAACTTCTCGTTATTCTATTCCGTTCTTTATGCACCCAGTAAGCGATATGCGTCTAGATTGTTTAGAAAATTGTATCGATGCAGAAAACCCTAAAAAATACGAAGATATTTCAGCGGGAGAGTTTTTACACGAACGTTTAGTGGAATTAGGTTTAATTAAAAAATAAACGTAATTTAAATTCCAAAAAATCAAAATTCCAAATTCCAAACTTCATTGGAATTTGGAATTTAATTTTTAAAACCCTCTAAGGTTTGGAATTTATTTTTAGAATAAAACAATTATGGACTTAAAAGATCAATTAAAAAACTTGTTTCCAGAACACGTTGAATCAAACGAACCAGAGGAAATCCAAGAAGAAGAACACGTATTGTATGTTCAAAAAGAACCTATGATTTGTAAATTTGAAAAACGAAAAGGAAAACCAACCACGATTATCGAAGGTTACGAAGGATCTGACGAAGATTTCAAAGTTTTAGCCAAAGAAATCAAAACCAAATTGAGCGTTGGCGGTACTTTTAAAGATGCATCCATCATCATTCAAGGCGATTATCGTGATAAAATAATGGCAATCCTAAAAGAAAAAGGATTTAAAACAAAACGTGTAGGTGGATAAAATAAATTTTAGATTTTAGATTGCTCAATTGGAATTTAAAAATTAGAATTTGGAGTTTTAGATTTGGAATTTGAAAAACCTCAGAACCTTAGCAACTTAAAAAAATGATACAATCATCAGAATTAATACTTAATCCGGATGGAAGCGTTTACCATTTAAACCTTCGTCCAGAACATATTGCCAACGATATTATATTTGTTGGAGACCAAAACCGAGTGGAAAAAATCACTCAGTTTTTTGATTTAATTGAATTTTCTACACAAAAAAGAGAATTTAAAACCCAGACAGGAATTTATAAAGGCAAAAGAATTTCGGTAATGTCAACCGGAATTGGCCCAGACAATATTGATATTGTGATTAATGAATTAGATGCATTAGTCAATATCGATTTAAAAACCCGCCAGCCAAAAGAAGAATTGACTTCTTTAAACATCATCAGAATTGGCACTTCAGGTTCTTTACAGGAAGATATTCCTGTTGACAGCTTTGTAATGTCTAAATTTGGTTTAGGATTAGACAATATGCTTCGCTCCTACTTAATTGACGACGTTTCAAATGCGGCACTTGAAGATGCTTTTATTACGCATACCAATTGGGATATCCGCAAAGGAAGACCTTACGCAATTTCATGTTCAGAAAAATTGGAGCAATTAATAGAATCTGATAAAATTTTCAAAGGAATCACAGCAACAGCAGGAGGATTTTATGGTCCGCAAGGGCGTGTATTGCGTTTGAACATTCAAGACGAAGAATTAAACAATAAAATGGATAATTTTAGTTTTAATGACGAAAGAATCACTAATTTAGAGATGGAAACCGCAGCTATTTATGGACTTTCTTCGCTGTTAGGCCATAATGCATTATCTTTAAATGCAATTATTGCCAACCGTGCTTCGGGAACTTTTAGTGAAGATCCATACAAAGCTGTTGATGAATTGATTAGTTATACTCTAAACAAAATAGTTAATAATAAGTAATGCAGAATGCTATTCTTAAATTTGAGCAGCTGCTGAATGAAAATGCCTCTTATTTTCCAGAAATAAGCAGTGAAATATTAGAATCAAGAATTCCTGGTAAATGGTCTAAAAAAGAAATTTTGGGCCATTTAACAGATTCTGCGATTCATAATCTGGTTAGGTTTACAGAAATTAATTATCTTCAAAAACCTTATCATCACAGGCCATATAATCAAATAGATTTAGTAAATTTAAATCAGTATCAGCAAATGGATATTCGAGAGCTTACTCAATTGTGGCTTTCGGTAAACAAACAGATTATAAGAATTATGAAATCTGTTGATGAAAAGGCTTTAGAATATGAAATTATTCTAAGTGACGGAGCCGTAATAGATTTAAAATTTTTAATGACGGATTACGTAGAACATTTAGAGCATCATATCAACCAGATAAAATCTTAGATTATGTTTTTAAGAGTGGCACGACACACCGATGATTTAGATAAAATCGAAGATTTCTATGTCAATATTTTGGGTTTTGAACGATTAGGAGATTTTCAGAATCATAATAATTATGATGGAATTTTTATTGGAAAGTCGGGTTTAGACTGGCATTTTGAATTTACAAAATCCAATAAAGAAGCCCGTCATACTTTTGATGAAGATGATGTAATTGTACTTTATCCCAAATCAATTTCAGATTATAATGAATTAATAAATAAGATTATACATAAAGGTATTTCAACGATAACTGCAGCTAATCCTTTTTGGAATGAAAACGGAAAAATGATTCAAGATCCTGATGGTTATCGTATTGTAATATCACCATTAAAAGCAGTAATAAACGAAATAGAATAATGCAGGAAACACATAAAAAAGTATTATTTAAATATTATAGCGATTATTTAGAAGATACAGTTTCAGAAACTATGTGGGCTGAAATTATCGATCTAGAAAAAGGACTTTTCAAATTGGACAATATTCCGTTTTTCGGCCCTTTAATCGCAACCGATGATTTATTTTACGCCGAATTTGATACTAAAGAGGATCGTTTCGTTTACAAAGAAACAATCGAAAACTCTGGGAATTCTATTGTTCAGGTTCTCGTTCTTGAAAAAGGATTTGACAAAGAAATTATCCGTGAAAAATTAAAAGTTATAAACTGCCCGTCTGAAGGATTAAATGAAACATTTTTTGCTATTGAAGTCGTAAGAGATGTAGATTATTCGCTGGTTCGCAATGTTTTGAATGAATATGAAGGTGAAGAAATTATCGAATATGCAGAACCCTGCCTATCAGACAAACACAGGGCTGATTTATTAAAAAACTAGAAAACTAAACTTAAGAATACGCATACCAAACTAAACTTAAACTAAACTGTACATGAAAACTGTAAAAATTGCGGGTGTTCCGGAACACTTCAACCTGCCATGGCATTTATGCATTGAAAATGGCGAATTTGAAGCCGAGAACATTGATTTACAATGGAAAAATATTCCGGAAGGAACCGGAAAAATGTGCCAAATGCTTCGTGACGGCGAAACAGACATGGCTGTTATATTAACAGAAGGAATTGTAAAAGATATCACAGCAGGAAACCCAAGTAAAATTGTTCAAATTTACGTTCAATCGCCCTTAATCTGGGGAATTCACGTTGCTGCTAAATCCGATTTTCAAACTATTAAAGATTTGAAAAACAAAAAAGCAGCCATTTCAAGAATTGGATCCGGTTCTCAATTAATGGCGTATGTTAATGCCAATGAACAAGGCTGGGATACTGATGACCTGCAGTTTGAAATTATAAATACGCTTGACGGAGCTGTTGAAGCTTTGACAAACGGCACAGCAGATTATTTTATGTGGGAACGTTTTATGACGAAACCGCTTGTAGATCAAGGAATTTTTAGAAGAGTTGGCGACTGCCCTACTCCTTGGCCTTCATTTGTAATTGCCGTTCGCGATGAATTCCTAAAAAAGAATCCAAAAATTATTGAAAAAATTCTGGAAATCATCAATAAAACTACGGTTGATTTTGCCGAGATTCCTAATATCGATAAAACATTGGCAGATTTATTCAATCAAAAAGCGGCTGACATTAGAGAATGGCTAAAATTAACGCAATGGTCACAGAAACACTTAACTGAAAAAGCATTTATCAAAATTCAAAATCAATTATTTGATCTGGGAATTATTGATAAAAAAAGTACTTTTGTTGAAACGGTAAAAGCGCTGTAAAAACTGCTTTTTGATTCTATGATGAATTTTCCTAAAATTGACTTTCCGCAATTAAAATCCAAGCTTCAGGTGAAATCACCTTGGGACAGGGTTATTATATTGTTGTTGAGTCTTTTAATCACAATTCCTATTTTCATCATTCTGCATCAAAACCTAATCGATTTAGAATGGCCTTTTAATTTAGACCGAATTTTTATTTTCATATTCGTTCTAGCGGCCATCTTTTTTCTCTTAATGTACCTCAGAACCATTATAATATTATGTGTTGCCGTGTATTTATTGGTTCTTGTGTACGGTTCGGTCATTGGGAATTATGGTTTCAGTGAAATTTCTGAAGATTACAATTCGATGATTTACACCATGTCGGATAATCCCTATCCGCAGGATATTATTGTGGCAAAATTGCTTCCATTTCCCAATAGATCAAAAATTATAAGCGCTATAGAATATCAAAACCCTAAAGTGCGAAACTTTGCCATTATGGCTGCCAATAAAAATTTTAAAGGAATCAAAGGATATTCAGATTATCGAACAATCATTCAATGTTTTGCCGTTTTTAAAGAAATAAACGGACGCTGGAATTATGTAAATGACCCTAAAGATGGCGATTATATTGCAACTGCCAGCGAATCACTTGAATATTTCTCTGGAGACTGCGACGATCACTCTATTTTAATGGCCGCTGCAATTCGTTCTATAGGCGGAACACCACGATTAATTCATACCAAAGGTCATATTTATCCCGAAATATTAATTGGTTCCATGATTGATTTGGAAAAAGTCAATTATCTCATTAAGAATGTACTTTTTACGCGGGAAAGTTACGGCAAAAAGCTTCATTATCATATTGATGAACGTGGGCAAGTATGGATGAATTTAGATTATACAGCCAAATATCCCGGTGGTCCTTTTATGTACGAGGAAATTTTGGGAGCGCTTACTCTCAATTAATATAAGCCTTTCGAGAGCTTTTCTGTTTTTGTAATCTTAATTTTACGATGTAATTTATAAGGTTCTAAAAATCAGATATTTTGTTTTTAAATTGTGTTAAGGAAATGTTAGAGATAATACTTTTTTTTGTATCTTTTCCTATCTAATCTTTAATCACAAAATCATGAAAAATTCTAAATTATTTATCTTCGGAGTTGCATTGGCTGCAGTATTAATTATTTCATGTTCTAAGGGTAGAAATAAACTGATAAACTCTTGGAAAATTACCGATGTTGAAGCTAAAATGCCTCTTTCTGACTCATTAAAACAGGTAATTTTAAGAGATGGAACGCTAACTTTTACAGAAGACGGACATGTAACCGGATTTTTAACCCAGGAAATTACAAATGGAACTTATGCCTTAACAAAAGGCGGAAAAAGTTTAGTAATTAAAGATGAAGTAGGAACACCATATCCTTGCGAAAGCACAATCACAAACGATGAGCTTATATTAGACACGAAAGAGATGAAACTTAAACTCAAAAAAATATAAGTCTTTTTAAAACTCATATAACCATTAAATTGAAAATATAAAAAAACTCCTTAAGGTTCTTGAGGAGTTTTTTATAGTTGTAGACTTATAAATTTAAAAGTTTGCAAAAGCTTTTTCTCTAATTATAAATTAAAATACCACTCACATGAAACTAAAACAAACCCTGTCAGCAATTTTAGCTTTCTTAAGTCTTGCTGTTTTTACTCAAAAAGCATATTCATGTACCAGAATTGTGTATCATGGATTAAATGGTACGGTAATAACGGCACGTTCAATGGATTGGAGAACGGAAATTCCAGCCAATTTATGGGTATTTCCAAGAGGAATCGAACGATTTGGAGAAGCTGGAAATAATTCGGTTAAATGGAAATCAAAATACGGGAGTGTCATTACAAGCTCTTGGGATATCGCTTCTTCTGATGGAATGAACGAAAAAGGTCTCGTTGGAAATCTTTTATGGCTTGTAGAATCTACTTATCCGCCTTTTGAGAAAAACGGAAAAATACAAGGATTGGCCGTTTCATTATGGCTGCAATATGTTTTGGATAATTTTTCTACCGTTTCAGAAGCTGTAAAAGCTTTAGAAAAAAATGATTTCACAGTAGTTTCGTCTCATATTCCGGGAACAAATATTTTTGCTACAGTTCACTTATCACTTTCTGATGCATCTGGAGATAATGCAATTTTCGAATTTATAGATGGAAAACTGGTTATTCATCATGACATGAAATATGTAGCCATGACCAACTCTCCTATTTTTGACCATCAACTGGCTATAAATACCTATTGGAAAGGAATTCCAGGAACGATTATGCTGCCGGGAACCAATCGCGCGGCTGACCGTTTTGTGAGAGCTTCTTATTATATCGATGCAATTCCAAAAACCGATAATACGCGCGCAGCATTAGCAAGTGTTTTTGGTGTGATTCGAAACTGTTCGGTTCCACTGGGAATTTCATCAGAAACAGAACCTAATATTTCGTCAACACGCTGGAGAACAGTTGCCGATCAAAAAAATCTAGTATATTATTTCGATAATGTTTTAAATCCAAATGTAGTTTGGGTAGAATTTAGTAAACTCGATTTTAGCGAAAAAGCAAAAGTTAAAAAGCTGAGTTTATCCAATAATGAAAATTACTCTGGAGAATCTTCCATGAATTTTAAAGCCGCTCCTACTTTTAAATTCGCAGGTTTGGATTAAACATACACAAAAAGCCTTCAACATTTTTGAAGGCTTTTTATTCTCGTAAAATTTTCTCCATTTTTCGGCCTTTGGCTAATTCATCTACCAATTTGTCCATATAACGGATTTTCTGCATTAATGGATCTTCTATATCTTCAATTCTATAACCGCAAATCACGCCTGTAATTTTAGAAGCATTTGGGTTTAGTTTGGGAGCTTCGGTAAAAAAAGTTTCTAAATCGGCTTTTTTATCAATTTGTTCCCTGAATTGTTTTTCATCGTAACCTGTAAGCCAAAGAATAACGGTATCAACTTCATCTGCTGTACGTCCTTTTTTTTCTACTTTCTCCACATACAAGCGGTAAATGCTTGCAAATGAGTATTGATAAATTTTTGTGTTGTTCATTTGATTCATTTTATATTCTTTAAAATTATAAAATTTTTGGTAAAAAAATATTGCGCAGTCAAATAACTGCATTATATTTGCAGTCAAATAACTGCACAATGGAAATACGTAGAGATGTTTTTCAGGCTATTGCCGACCCAACGCGAAGAGCAATTTTAAACCTAGTGGCCATACAAGCTATGACTCCGGGAAACATAGCCGAAAATTTTGATTCGTCAAGACAGACCATATCAAAACATATTAAAATTTTAACTGAATGTGATCTGCTCGAACAACAGCAAAACGGACGTGAGATATATTACTATATAAACGCCAAAAAAATAAAGGAAGTTGCTGATTTTATTGAACCGTTCCGCAAAATGTGGGACGATCGTTTTAATAAATTGGAAGATATTATGAAAAACTATAAACTAAAAAACTAACTATTTATGGAACGCAAAACCAAAGTACATGCTGAAGATAATCAGCAGGAAATAGTGATTACAAGAGAATTTGATCTGCCTTTAGAATTACTTTTTAAAGCTTATACCGAAGCTGAAATTGTAGAACAGTGGATGGGAACGAAAGTATTAAAATTCGAAAACAAAAAACACGGCGGATGGCAGTTTGAAACCAAAGATTCTAATGGAAATGTAGTTTTCAGCGCCAATGGTGTTATTCACGATTATGTTCTTAATGAGCGCATTACGAGAACTTTCGAAATGGAAAATACGGGATTTGCTCCGCAATTGGAATTTTTAGAATTTGAAAAACTGACAGATGAAACGAGTAAATTAAATATTCTTATTGTTTATAAATCAGTTGAACACCGCGACAATCAGTTGAAACTGCCGTTTTCCATGGGGCTTAATATGGCTCATAACCGATTAGAAGAAATTGTAAAACAACAAAAATAAAATATCATGAGTAAAAGAAACAAAATTATCTATTGGATTGCTACACTTTGGCTGGCATTGGGAATGACTTCTACAGGAATTGTTCAAGTATTAAAAATAAAAGAAGAAGCCAATATGATGACACATTTAGGATATCCGCTTTACTTTTTAACCATTTTGGGAGTTTGGAAAATCCTTGGCGTAATTGCTATTCTAATTCCGAAATTTCCTTTACTAAAAGAATGGACATACGCTGGTTTCTTTTTTGCGATGAGCGGTGCCGTTTTTTCTCATTTTGCCGTTGGAGATTCTGGTATGGAATATTTTGGACCTGTTTTGCTGTTAATGCTTACAGTTCTTTCTTGGTATTTTAGACCAGTTGAGAGGAAAGTATTGTAGTATTCAGTATTCAGTATTCAGTATTCAGTGTTCAGTGTTCAGTGTTCAGTGTTCAGTTGCAGTGGGCAGTTTACAGTGCTAGTATTTAGTCACAGTCTTAAGTTTTCAGTCTCAGTATTCTAAAACTAAAAACTGAGACTGAATACTGAGACTGAATACTGAGACTGAATACTGAGACTGAATACTGAGACTGAATACTGAGACTGAAAAAAACATCAAAAGCGAAGCGCTTCATCAAAGAAATCCAATAAAAGCTTTAGATTATTTTCATCGTGCATCGAATCAGTTTGTTGTAGTGTTATTTCGGTGATTTCTGAAGCTCTTTTACACATTTTCTTTTCGAAAAAACCTATTGCTTCTTCCATTGTTGAAAACGAATCAGATGTTAATACTTCATATAATTCAAGAGCGTCTGCCAAAGCTTGGTTTGCTCCTTCTCCCGCATAAGGAGGCATACGATGTGCTGCATCGCCAATCATGGTTAGATTTGGCAGCGGTTTCCAGCTTTGATCCAAAGGAAAATGATACATCGGACGTGGAATAATTGAGATTTCCTCTTTTTCGAAAATTTCCTGCCATTCTGTATTCCAGCTTGAAAATTCTTTTTTGAACCATTCTAAAACCGAATTTTTGTTTTTAAAATCAATTCCAGAATTTGAAATCCAGTTTTCCTCTGTTTTTAAACCTATTAAAAGTGTAAGTGTTCCGTCGGCTTTGGCACTAAAAAGTAACGTTTTTCCTTGCTCTAATGCAAAAACTTTTCCATCGTTAACCAATTCCCATAATTTTGGAGCATTTTTTTCAGCATTATAAACATTGATTTCGATAGCACTAACACCAGAGAAAACAGGTTTAATATCTGTAATGTATTTTCTAATGCGCGAATTAGCACCATCAGATGCAATTACAAAATCGGCGTAAACAGTTTTTCCGTTTTCAAATGAAATTTCCCAGCCTTCACCGCTTCGTTTCATTTCTGTAAATTTAGAATTCCAGACTACATTTTCCTCTTTAAGAGAAGCAATCAGCAAATCACGGAGCGGTCCTCGATCTATTTCCGGACGAAAATGCTCATTTCCAAAATCTTCTATAGGCCTGTCACTGTGATCATTGTAAACGACATTCATGTCTTTATTGATAATTTTCATTTTGTCGGCTCCAGGACGATAACTCTTTTTAAATTCCTCTAATAAACCTGCAGCAGTAATCGCTTTTAAACCGGTATCATCGTGCAAATCAAGTGTTGATCCTTGCTGGCGAACGTTTTTATTTTCGTCTCTTTCGTAAACTTTTACGTCCACTCCTTTTTCTTGTAACAATCTGGCTAAAGTTAGTCCGCCTGGACCTCCGCCAATTATAGCTACTTTTTTAGTATCTAGTAACATTTTTATTTCTTTTAAATTTCTAAAACAAAATTAGTTGTACTTTTAGAGACAAAATAACTCATTTTTGTATTAAAATAGTCGTAAATGAAAATAGAGGTTATCGATGAAAATGGTTCAGGAATACTATATAAGTTCGCAAAAGCTATTGGTGCTTCTATCCGCGGACGTTTTATTGATATTCCAGAACATTTGGGCGAAGGCTACATGACTGGTTTTACTTGGGGAAATGAACTGCGAATGATGATTCGCAACTATTATTTAAAAGAAGATATTCGGGTTGAGCGCAAAAATGAAGCAGCCGAAGCCTCTGATAAAGTCATTTTTTTATTAAGCGGTATTTTCGATTTCCCAAATGATAAAGACCAGATGGCATTTGAACAAGCCAATGTCATTATCTGCGCACAATCTGTTTCTTCTGTAATGGAAATGCCTCAGAATACATTTTTTAGAAGTGTGACAATTGCGGCTTCAAAAAGCTATTTAAAAGAGAAATTCGGCGATTTAAAACATCCTGTAATCGTAAGTATATTAGAAGCCAAAGATAATTTTGTTTTCGAAACGGATATTTCTACCAATATTATTGCAACTTCTGGAGAAATTCTTCGCCAGACAGTTCCTGAGAGTTTAGAAAATCATTTTTATAAACTAAAATGCGAAGAACTGCTTTGTCATATTTTTGCTTTACTATTGCAGCGGGACGAAACGCCTACAAGCGGTATTCATATTAACGATATAAAAGCTATTTATGCCGTAAAATACCAATTGCAATCCAATTTGGATAAAGCACCTGATATTGCTTCAATTGCTAAAGAAGCTGGAATGAGCGAACCCAAAATGCGTAAACTTTTTAAACAGACTTTCGGTAAAGGTGTTTTTGAATATTATCAAAATGTGAGAATGCAAGAAGCGGCAAGACTTTTAAAGGAAAATCATTTATCGGTTTCTGAAGTTGGTTATCAATTAGGATTCACAAATCTGAGTCATTTTTCTAGAGTTTTCGAACAGCATATTGGTCAAAAGCCTAAAAAGTATTCTAAAGCATCATTTTAATTAAATTTGTATATCTATTTGTCAATCAAATGAATCTAATTATTCAATCTGCTTTGCCTGATTCTTCTATTTCGCATTTTGTTCACAGTTTTTGGATGCTTGAAAACAAAACGGGAAAAGACATTCCGTCTACTGTTTTGCCAAACGGAATGGTCGATCTTGCTGTAATGAATATTGATTCCGATGAGTGGGAAATATCCATTAGAGGTTTGGATACTATTCCGAGTCAAATCAATATTCCAGCAGGAACTAAAATGTTCTCAATTGGTTTTAAACTGCTTGCGGTCGAATACTTATTTGGCGATTCCATCAAAGAAGTTTTGAATGGAGGGAAAAATATTTCTAATAAAATCTGGAATTTTAACGCTGACGATTTGAATGATTTTAAAGGTTTCTGCGAAAAATCTTCTCAAATTATAAAAGCAGTTTCAAGCGAAAATATCGATAACAGAAAGAAAAAGCTGTTCGAATTCATTTATGCTTCCAAAGGTTCAATGTCTGTTCAGGAACTATCTGAAAATGTGTTTTGGAGCGCAAGGCAAATTAATCGTTACTTTAATCAGCAATTTGGTATTTCGCTGAAAGCCTATTGCAATATTCTCCGTTTTGGTTCTTCGTTCAAAGACATCAGCGAAGGCCGACTTTTTCCTGAAGAAAACTTTACAGATCAGAATCATTTCATTAAAGAAATCAAAAAATATTCGGGTGTAACACCTAAAGAACTTAGTAAAAATAAAGACAATCGTTTTATGGATATAATGGCAATTAAAAAATTAGACACTTAAAAACGGCTGATTTTTACTATTTCATGACACTTTTCTGTACCAATTTTGCATCATAATTAAATGATGAAATTATGTTACTCGAAAATAAAACAATTGCTATAATTGGCGCGGGGCCTGTTGGATTAACAATGGCTAAATTACTGCAGCAAAAAGGAATAAATGTAAAGGTTTACGAAAGAGACAAAGACGATAAAGCCCGAATCTGGGGCGGAACACTTGATCTTCATAAAGGTTCTGGACAAGATGCGATGCAGAAAGCAGGACTTTTAGAAATGTATTATGAAAAAGCGATTCCGATGGGAAGAATTATCGCCGATCATAACGTAAAAATAGTATTCAGCAAAGAAACTTCAGCTGAAGAGCAATTCGATAATCCTGAAATCAATCGAAATGATTTAAGAACGTTATTACTGGACAGTTTAAAGTCTGAAACCGTGATTTGGAACAGCAAATTAATAGGACTTGAAATACATAACGGAAAATGGCTTTTACACTTCGAAAATAAAACTTCTGCAACCGCTGATTTTGTAATTGGTGCAAATGGCGGAATGACAAAAATTAGAAAATACATAACCGATACCCAGCCAGAACTTACTGGAACCTACATGATTCAAGGCGAGGTTACGAATCCCAAAATTGATTGTCCTGATTTCTTCGAGTTATGTGAGAATAAAATTTTAATGACTTCGTATAACGAAAATTTATTGGTTGCTAATCCGAAGAATAATAACGCATTGAGTTACAATGTGATTTTTAAAACACCCGAAAATTTTGAATTGTCATTTGAAAACAATGAAAATATTAAGGCTTTTCTTTTAAATAAATTTTCTGATTGGAATGACGTTTACAAAAATCTATTTCGTTCTACTGCAATGTTTGCAAGTCTTCCAACCAAAAAAGTTTCGGTTGAGAATCTTTGGAATACAAATCGCCCCTTGCCTATTACACTTATTGGCGATGCGGCTCATTTAATGCCTCCATTTGCTGGTCAAGGAGTTAATATTGGACTTTTGGATGCTTTAACTCTTTCTGAAAATTTGACTAATGGTGAGTTTCTTTCCATTGAAGATGCTGTTAACTCGTACGAAAAACAAATGTTTTTGTATGCAAAAGAGGCACAATCACAAACGCATACCAATGAACAATTGATGCATAATCCTGATTTTTCTTTTTTAAGATTTGCAGATTAATTTTGTGTTTCGTCCTTATTAACTTCTATCAAATTAGTTTATATTAGTATTCTAATTTAGTGATTTACAATAACTATTTAAAATACTAACGATATGGAAGATTCAAATAAAGACAAAGATAATTTAGCCCCTAAAGTAACCGGAATTGGAGGTGTTTTCTTTTTTCTTCAAAACCCTAAAGAGACTAAAGAATGGTATGCCAAAAATTTAGGTTTTGAAATAAACGATTGGGGTTCTGCCAGTTTTGAATCTAGAAATTTAGAAAATCCAGATCAGATCGAATCTACACAATGGTGTCCTTTTAAGCAGGGAGACGAGTATTTTTCTCCTTCTAAAAAAGAATTTATGATTAATTATCGTGTTCAGAATATCGAAGGACTTTTAGAAAAACTAAAAGCCAACGGAGTTACTGTTCTAGATGATATTGAAACCTATGACTATGGAAAATTTGTACATATTATGGATACTGAAGGAAATAAAATAGAACTCTGGGAACCCGTTTATTAATAACAAAAGTTTTCAAAATAATTTTTTAGCAGTTTAATTTCTAAAATTCAGTCGATGACAAAAGTAAATCAGTTAGAAGAAGTAATTTATAAAGCTTACGCCGCTTTTAATGAAAGAAATATAGATAAAGCACTTTCGGTTATGCAAAATGATGTACAATGGTCTAAAGCTTGGGAAGGCGGTTACATCGTTGGTCATAATGAAATTAAGGAATATTGGACAAGGCAATGGAAAGAAATTAATCCAAAAGTAGAACCTGTAGGATTTACAGAAAGAGAAAATGGCAGTTTAGAAGTAAAAGTACATCAGGTTGTAAAAGACCTTCAGGATAATGTGATGTTTGATGGTTTCGTAAAACATATTTATAATTTTCAGAACGGACTTATAAAAACCATGGATATTGAATTAGTTGAAAATAACTAATTCTTAAAATGCAGCAAGCCTCCATAAATAGTTGGAGGCTTGCTTTTTTAGTTCAAATAAAACTTAAGAATCATTTACAGTTTTTATTTAAAACAGATTTATTTTACCACGGACTTTCCTCGCTTTCATCTTCAATATCATTACTGAAGAATTTTCCAGTCGGACCATCTTCGTCGGTTACCGTATGTTTGATAATAAAACTTGCAGCGCTTTCTATACTTCCTGGTCCATTGAAATGATTAAAATCAGTTGCTGTATAACCAGGATCGATTGCGTTTACTTTAAATTGCAAATCTTTCAATTCATAAGCCAGCGTAACTGTAAATGCATTTAAAGCTGTTTTTGAAGAAACATACGAAACGGCTTTAATGGCATAATATTTCCAAGTTGGATCACTATGTAAGGCAAGCGAACCCAAACCAGAAGTTATGTTGCTGATTCTTGGACTGTCTGATTTTTTTAATAAATCCAAAAACGCCTGCGTAACTCTGATTACACCAAAAAAGTTGGTATCGAAAACCTGCTGGATTTTTTCTACAGAAGTGCTTGAAGAATCCTGTGGTACATCGCCTAAAATCCCGGCATTATTAATTAAAATATCTAGTTTTCCTTGCTCTTTCTCTACAATGTTTTTTGCTTTTTGAACACTTTCATCGTTAGTAACATCAATCTGAATGGCTTTAATATTTTTAAATCCTTTTTCAGAAAGGTCTTTTACGATTTCTTCACCTTTGACTAAATCTCGGCTTCCTAAATACACAAACAAACCTTGTTCTGAAAGTTGTTTTGTGGTTTCTAAACCTATACTTCTATTTGCGCCTGTAATTAATACTGTTTTCATTTTTTATCTTTTAAAATTATTTGAAGCAAAGTTGCATCGATTAAAAACAAAAACATTTGCCATATGGCAAAAAGCGTTTTTAACGGATATTTTTCCGAATTCTGCTTAAAGATGATTGCGTAATTCCCAGATAAGAAGCCAAATACGACAACGGAATACGGTTAATTACATTGGGAAACATTTCCATAAACGATAAATAACGAGTTGTAGCATCTTCAGAAACGAGCGGACTTCTTCTGGCTACTTTTTGGATAAGTGCCTTTGAAATGATTTTGTGTACAATCGTGTCCCAGCCCACAATCGTATTCAATAAATCTTCCCAGTCTTTTTTAGAGAAAACGATCATTTTACAATCTGTTACGGCTTGCACGTATGCCGAAGAGCAAATGCTGTTTTCGAAACTTTCCAAATCGACCACTAGATTATCTTCGTCTATGAAATATTTGGTGATTTCTTCGCCTTTGTTGTTATAATAGCAAACACGCATGATTCCATCAATTATAAAACCGACTTCAACTGAAATTTTTCCAGCTTCAGAAAAATAAGAGTCTTTAGGAAATTCCCTTTCCTGTGCTTTCGTTAAAATTAAATCAATCTGCTGTTGATTGAGATTGCCAAATTGCAATATGTAATCTGTTAATTGTTTCATGCCTGAAAGTTAGGAATAACTTTTTAGAGAGAATTTGTCATATGGCAAAAAGTGACTTTATTTAAATAAATTACATTCCCGGCCAAAACAAGAAATTAAATTTATGTCCGTCAGGATCAGTAAATCCAAAAGTATAACCAACTTCAAAATTTTCCGGTTCGGCAAAAATAGTACCGCCAATATCTTTTACTTTTTGATACCAAAGATCTACTTCTTCCCTGCTCTTTGCTGATAGCGAAAAGATGATTTCGTTGCCCTCATTTTTAGCCGTTAGTTTTCCTTTTAAAGCATTTTCCAATCGTGAAGGCACAAAAAAGTTAATTACAAAATTATGTTCGCCAAATACAAAACTTACGAGTTCATCGGTTTCTTTTCCGTTTTGTTTAAATCCTAAATCAGAATAGAATTCTATCGTTCGCTGCAAATCATGCGAAACAAAATTTGCCCATATCATTTTAGTTTCCATATACTTAGTTTTATTTAAATTGATTGATAACTAAGTTAGTGAATTAATTTGAGTTGTATTTTAAAGAAAATTCACAACTGCAGCAATTGTACTACTTTGATTTCAATACTAATTTGTATAATTTGCAACAGCTTCAAAAGAAATAATTACAGCATCAATGACTACCAGCCAAAATTCTACAACTCAACCAGCTAAACAACATTTTGAAATTCTTGACGGATTAAGAGGAATCGCCGCTCTTGCAGTGGTAATTTTTCATTTTATGGAATGGATTTTTACAGATCCAAGTCAGAACTTTATCGGACATGGATTTCTTGCCGTTGATTTTTTCTTTTGTCTTTCCGGATTTGTAATTGGATATGCTTACGATGACCGAATTGCTAAAATGGGACTTCGAAAGTTTTTTACAGCCCGAATTATCAGACTTCATCCGTTAGTAATTGCCGGATCAATATTAGGAGTATTGGCATTTTTATTTGATCCTTTTGGAGGACATTTAGAATTGTACAGCACCGGAAAAATCATTCTAGCTTTTATTTGTTCTATATTTATGATTCCGCTGCCTGTAATTGCAGATCGTGGTTTTAATCTTTTTAGTTTTAATGCGCCTGCTTGGTCATTGTTTTGGGAATATATTGCCAATATCATTTATGCCTTGGTTTTGTATCGGGTGCGACGTAATTATTTGTTATTCTTAACCATACTTGCAGCAGCAGCGATATGTTTTGTAGCTTATAATTCAGGTAATTTATTAGGCGGTTGGAGCGGATCAACATTTTGGGATGGTTTTGCTAGAATTTCGTATTCATTCTTGGCAGGATTACTAATATACCGCTCAAATTGGATTATCAAAAACAATTTAGGTTTTATAGGTTTATCAGGTTTGTTATTATTGGCTTTTATAATGCCTTTTTCAGAATGGAATTGGTTAACAGAACCTTTAATAGTCTTGCTGTATTTCCCGTTATTAATTTCTTTAGGCGCTGGAGCCGTATTAAAACCAGCTTTAAAAAAAGTTTGTGTGTTTTCTGGAAATATTTCTTATCCGTTATACATGACGCATTACGCCGTATTATGGATGTTTGGAAACTACTATATCAATTATAAACCAAACACAAATCAGCTGATTTTGATTATCGTTCCTTCCATTATTTTTTTAGTTGGATTCGCCTATTTGGTAATGGTTGTGTATGATATTCCGTTGAGAAAATATTTAAGCAGAAAATGGATAAAATAGATTTACTATAATTTTAGAAAAACAAATAATAAAAACACGATTAAAGATATTTCTTATATTAGCGTAAAGAAACATTACGTTTATGAAACTATTAAAACCTTTTTCTTATTTAGGAATAATGCTCTTAACGAGTTGTGTGGGCAATATGAATCCAACGGGTGGAAATTCTACTCCTGATTATCCGTATTACATTACAACTGAACCTTTGACAATTAAAAAAATTGCTGTCCCAAAAGGAACTAAACTTATTTATGTTGAAACTCTTTTCAAAAAAGGAAAGCAGGATAAAATGTTAAGCGAGGAAAAACTAAAAGAAATAGAACTGCCAGAAGGGCAAACTATAATTTGGGGCGGAGTTCCTGTAACTTCTATTGATAAATTCTTTAATTCTGAAATGCGAGGATTTACTGTTTACGCAAAATTCGACGCCTTAACTGAAGACAAGAAAACAAAGTTTTCAGAATTATGGCAGAGCTGTAATAATAGCATTGGCATCACCATCAAAAATACAAATGATTGGTCGTTTAATCTTGATAATATCGCCAATGTAGAAAGCTGCAGTGTCAATTATCAGCGTTATTTTAAAGACGATGCCAATCAACAGGCTTTTCTGGATGAAATGCTTACTGAATTGCGTAAAATAAAGTCGAAATAATATTGAAAAATAGAATTATTTACAGCATCATAAAAAAACTCCTTAATTTCTTAAGGAGTTTTTTGTTTTTTATTATCTAATGATCTTCAAATAGGCACTATAAATATTCTCTTTTAGAGAAGTTCTCATATAGTACATATTTTCGTCTTTTTCTTTCAAATCAAACTGAATCAAACCAGCATCGCAATAGTAATAAAGCAGGTTATCATCATTTGGAAATTCAATATTTGAAACAGGCTGAGTAGTTAATTTTAACTCATAAGCAATTTCACCATTCGTAGCATCCAATTCAAAAAGTCTTGCTTTGCGAGTATATCCCCAAATATTGTCATTTTCTTTGGTAATATATTCGATGTTATCGTCTTTAAAATCGGTATTCCATAACTGAGTTCCCGTTTTTGAATCTACCGAATACAAAGAAGTTACACTGGTGCCTTGTGCGCCAAAATAAAGCTTTTTATCGCTGCAAATCATTCGGTCTTTGATATTAAATTGATTTTCATCAAATTTAAATTCCCACACAATATCTAATTTTGAATTTAAGGCATAAACCGTGTTTTTTGAATTTGCCACAAATATGTTTTCGCCATCTGTTACAGGTTTTCCGCTCATAGCTTCTGGAAATGTTTTCTGACCTAAAACTTTTCCGTTTGTGTCAAAACAATAGAAATTTGATGCGCTTCCAATAAAAACTTTATTATCAAAAACTAAAGGCGTAACGTCATTATCGGCTGAATCTAATTTGTAATTCCAGACTAAACTTCCATCTTTGATATCTAAAGCGTATAAATTACTACTTTGATTCTGATTTTGAGCTGTAATGTATAATTTTCCATTGCTTATTATGGGCGTTTGATCTTTTAAAACAATTTGATCGGCAACATTTCCTAATCTTGATTTCCAGAAAACGTCTCCGGTTTGATTGTCTATCGCGAAAATTTCGCCATTAATAAACGGCACATATACCACTCCATCGGCAAGAGTTACTTTATTGGCGCACATTTCTGTATAGGAATCTTTGGCTTTTACAGTCCATACAATTGATTCAGACTCTAAATCATATGAAAAAAGAGAACCATCATAATCATAAATTAAAATCGATGCTTCGTCTAAAGGAACTTTTTTAAGCGTTTTCATGGCTTTGCTGGTAACCATTTCTTCTGCTGCTAGAGTTTTATTAGAATAATTGGTTTTAGTGGCAGGAGCCTGTCCAAACATATTTACAACAGCGCAAACAATTAAAAAAGTAATTAATTTTTGTTTCATTTTAAGATGGGGTTTGATTTATTTGAACAAATGATCAGTTATTTAGTAGGTTGACTGACTCATCCTGTGTCCAAATATACAGAATATAAACATTAAAATTTGAGACATTCAGAAATAATAAAGGCTCAATTATGAGTTGAGCCTTATGTAGATAATTATTTATTTATTAGTTTTTCAAGTCGTTGCATCATTTCTTCTTTCTCTTTCAGCATCCTTTCATACAAAGCAATTTTTTCTTCGTGAAGTTTAACCAATTGATCAATTGGATGAACATTAATTGTTCCATAATTAAATGAATTACTGAAAGCGTGTTCTCCGAAAGTATTAGAAATAATATTTATTGCTTGCTCTTCATCAAAATTTTGAAATGCTTCAACAGGAATTTTCAAGATGTTTGAGATTTGTTTCAGCATATCATCTTCAATTACATCTTTTTGCTCCAGCATAGAAATTTTCTTTTGATTCCAGTCATTTCCCAAATCAAAAGCCAATGCTTCTTGTTTAATGCCAAGCATTTCTCTAAAACGTTTTACGTTTCTTCCTTGATGTATTTTCTGTTCCATAATGAATATCAATTTTCTAAAGGCTCAAATATAAAGCCATTTAGCTTAAAATGTAAGTTTCAAAGGTAAATAAAATATCCTGTAAAATATTGAATTATCAGATAATATATCCGTATTTTATACAGATTATTCGTTTTAAAATTAGAAAATCACGATTCACAAAATCTTGATAATTTCTAGCAAAGAAAGCCATCACATCTGGTTTTTGTCGAAATTACAAAAATATATTAAAGCAAAAAACTCCAAAATCATAAGACTTTGGAGTTTTTGAAAATTTGTGGGCGATGAGGGGTTCGAACCCCCGACCCCCTCGGTGTAAACGAGGTGCTCTGAACCAGCTGAGCTAATCGCCCTATTTTATTAGGCTGCTATCATTTTGTGATTGCGAGTGCAAATATACAGCTAGATTTTAATATTACAAGCGTAATTTGAAAAAAAATGAAATATTTTTTAGTCTTTTTATTTAGATCTCTATTTTTCAGCTTTTTAATGTTGCTACAAAAAATGGTTATTTCTTATTATTTAGTTAAAAATGGCATTTTGAAACTCTTAATCATAATATCCCTTTGTATTAATTTGCTTTAGTCATACATTTGCGTACCTTAAATAGTATATTCAAATGGCTCGATTTCAAGAAAACGATTTACCGAAAGCTAAATTAGACTCTAACTCCCTTCAAAAAGCACTACGAATTTTTAAATATGCCAAGAATCACAAATGGAAATTTTTCCTTGGCTTGATTTTTCTTTTATTAACCAGCGCCACTGCCCTCGCCTTTCCTAAGCTAATGGGAATGCTTGTAGATTGTGTTACAAACAAAGATCTGGACAAGGCTAATGAAATTGCGATTGCTTTAATGGGAATCCTGGCATTGCAGGCAATTTTCTCATTTTTCAGAATTTCACTTTTTGTGAATTTTACCGAAAATTCATTGTCAAACATTCGTTTTGCATTATATGAGAATTTGGTAAAATTACCAATGTCATTCTACTCGCAAAAACGCGTTGGAGAATTAAACAGCCGAATCAGTGCTGATATTTCGCAACTGCAAGACACTTTTACCACAACAATTGCCGAATTCCTTCGTCAGTTTATATTAATTATTGGTGGATTTGTGATTTTAGGAAGCATTAGCCCAAAATTGACTTTAATGATGCTGGCAATCGTTCCGGTTGTTGCTGTTGCTGCAGTAATATTTGGAAGATTTATTCGTAAATACGGAAAAAAAACACAAGATAAAGTTGCCGAAAGCCAGGTAATTGTTGAAGAAACTTTACAGGGAATCAGCAATGTTAAGGCTTTTGCAAATGAATGGTACGAAATACAGCGTTATAAAAATAAGATTAAAGAAATCGTAAAAATTGCCATTAAAGGGGGACAATACAGAGGTTATTTTGCTTCATTCATTATTTTATGTCTTTTCGGATGTGTTGTTGCGGTTGTTTGGTACGGAATTACTTTAACAATTAGAGGCGAAGTTGAAGGAGTTGGTGATTTGATTTCGTTTGTACTTTATACTACATTTATTGGAGCTTCTTTTGGAGGAATTGCCGAAATGTATGCACAGATTCAAAAAGCGGTTGGAGCAACAGAACGTGTTTTTGAATTATTAGAAGAAAAACCAGAAGAAATCAATGCAAATCCTCATACTTCATCTTCTATAGAAAAAATAAAAGGAAATGTAGAGTTCAAAAATGTAGCGTTTCATTATCCATCTAGAAAAGAAGTTGAAGTTTTAAAAGATGTAAATTTCACAGCTGGATTTGGACAAAAAATAGCGATTGTTGGACCAAGTGGAGCCGGAAAATCTACTATTTCATCATTATTATTACGTTTCTATGATATTACAGCCGGAGAAATTCTAGTTGACGGAAAAAATATCCACGATTATGATTTGGAAAATCTGCGTGGTAATATGAGTATTGTGCCGCAAGATGTGATTTTATTTGGAGGAACCATTAGAGAAAATATCGCTTACGGAAAACCAGATGCTTCAGATGAAGAAATTATTGCCGCTGCGAAACAAGCCAATGCATTTAATTTCGTAGAAGGTTTCCCTGAAAAATTCGAAACTTTGGTTGGAGAACGCGGTGTAAAATTATCAGGCGGACAGCGCCAGCGTATTGCTATTGCAAGAGCATTGCTTAAAAATCCAAGTATTTTGATTTTAGACGAAGCTACATCATCTTTAGACAGCGAAAGCGAAAAACTGGTTCAAGAAGCGTTAGAAGTTTTAATGGAAGGAAGAACAAGCATAATTATCGCTCACCGACTTTCGACTATTAGAAATGCCGATAAAATTTTAGTTCTGGATAACGGAAAAATTTCTGAAGAAGGAACACATCAGGAATTGATAAACCTTGAAAACGGAATTTATAAAAACCTAAGTAACTTACAGTTTAGTAATTCTTAAAAGGAAATTTCAATTTTTAAATTCCAAAATTCCAATAAAAAAAGCTTCAATGAAAATTGAAGCTTTTTATATCGGTAAACTGAGACAGAAAACTGAAAACTAAAAATTTATTTCCCTTTTCTTCTGTTACGTTCAGCTTTAATCATTGATAATTCGCGGCTTGTTTGTCCGGCTACTGAAGTATTTTCTTCTGCACGACGGATTAAATACGGCATAACATCTTTAACAGGTCCAAACGGAAGATATTTTGCTACGTTATAACCGTTTTCTGCTAAGTTGTAACTGATATTATCGCTCATTCCGTATAATTGTCCAAACCAAATTCTGTGATCGTTTTTAGCAATTCCTTTTTGAGCCATTAATTCCATTAACTTGTAAGAACTCAATTCGTTATGCGTACCTGCAAAAATGGCCATCATATCTAAATGTTCGATCATGTACAATACAGCAGCATCGTAATTATCATCTGTAGCTTGTTTAGAAGCACAGATTGGTGTAGGATATCCTTTTTCTTCTGCTCTTTTGTTTTCTTTTTCCATGTAAGCACCACGAACAAGTTTCATTCCAATATAAAAACCTTCATTTTTCGCTACTTCATGTAAACCTTTTAAATACTCTAAACGATCCCAACGGTACATTTGTAAGGTGTTGAATACAATTGCCTTTTCTTTATTGTACTTACGCATCATATCTGTAACTAAATCATCAGCAGCATCTTGCATCCAGCTTTCTTCACCATCAATTAACAATGCAACATCTTTTTTATGTGCTTCACTACAGATTTTATCAAAACGAGCGACTACTCTATCCCATTCTGCTTGTTCCGCTGGAGTTAAAGTTTGTTTTTCTCCTAATTTCTCGTACAATTCAAAACGTCCTAAACCAGTTGGTTTAAATACCGCAAACGGAATTGCAAGACGTTCTTTAGCAAATTCTACTGTTCTTAATGTCATTTCCAATGCCGCATCAAACTGTGCTTCTTCTTCTTTTCCTTCAACAGAATAATCCAAAACAGATGAAACTCCTTTTGTAAACATTTTGTCTACTACAGTAAGACAGTCATTCTCGTTTACACCACCACAAAAGTGGTCGAAAACAGTAGCGCGAATTAATCCTTCTACCGGAAGATGTGCTTTAATTGCAAAATTAGTTACAGCAGTTCCAATACGTACTAGCGGCTCACTGTCAATCATTTTAAAAAGAAAATAAGCTCTGTCTAGTTCGGTATCACTTTTTAGTGAAAATGCAACTTGCGTGTTATCGAATATTTTTTCCATTAAGTTTAGTTTTTATGCAAAGATATAGACTGTTTTGAATATTCTTCACTAAAGACCTCACTATTTTTTCGTTTTGATAATTGAATGACGGTTAAATTTTAATTCAAAAAGTAAGATTTTACTTTATTTTTTTATGTATTTTTGCAAAAAATTAAAATTATAATCGATTAACGTATGAAAAGTAGTAACAAAAGTCTCGAAAGTATTTCTGATAATATAGTCATCATATTTGTTGTAGTACTCTTTCTTATTGATTTTTTACCACATGCTGAAAGTGAAGATATTATTTATAATCAATTTCTGTATTTAGCAGGACTGAATTTCATTATGGCTATATACTTGACGTTTAAAGCAAAATTTATAAGCTCAGAAGTTATAAAGTCATTCAAAAAATCATATGTTTTCTGGCTCTTTACTACTTTTTTACTTTTCTGTGCGTTATCATTTATTACAGCCGTAAATACGACATTAGTACTTGAAAAAATCATAGAACTTATTATCGGATTCTGCATTTTAATCAATTTTACTATTCTGTTAAAAAATAGACTTCATCTTATTCCAAAGCTTGTTTTCATTATATGCATTGCTGCATTTCTACAGTCAGCGTTAGAACTTTATCATTTTAAAATGAACTTTGATAAAGTTTCCCTTTCAGTTGCTCTTTCCGAATTATCGCTAAGTACAGGAAACATTAATATTCTGGCGGCAAGTTTAACAATTAAAATTCCGTTTTTATTGTTGGGTTTTACGCATTATTTACAAAAAAGAAGAATCTTTATATTTATTACACTTCTTCTGGTTACAACAACCATTCTTTTAACAGCTGCAAGAACGGCTATTATAAGTACTACCTTAGTTTATGTACTTTTTATTATCTACAATTTTAAAATCAATTCATTCAGCAAAGCCACTGTTTTAAAAACAGTTATTTTAATTGTTCCAATACTAGTGACCATAGCGATTAGCAGTTCTATATTAAAAAAGGTAGAAAACAATAGTCGTTATACTTCAATAACTGGAAGGCTTGAGCAGATTAATACAAAAGATGCCGCTACAAATGCCCGTTTAGTTACCTGGAAAAATACATTTGATTTAGCCAAAACAAAACCATTATTGGGCGTTGGACTGGGAAATTACAAAGTAGAATCTATTCCGTTTGAAAAAACACAAAATAACGATTCTGCTATTTCGTTGCATTCGCACAATGATTTTTTAGAAATAATGGCCGAAACGGGCTTTGTCAATGGCTTAATTTATATTTCATTGTTTATATTGATTGTAATTATTAATGCCAAAAGATTTTTCAAATCAGATCAAATTGAGATTCAATCTCTTGCTATGCTGACTTTAATGGTAACGGTAGTGTATGGAATGGATGCCCTTTTAAACTTCCCGATGTTTAGGGCTACAATGATGATTTTCTTATGTCTTATTATAATTTTTACTATAATAAATGAAAGTTCTGCAAATGAACCAGATACAAAATTGGTTAAAAATAACTTTTATTGGTTGGTTACATTAATTAGTGCAGGAACGATATATTTTGCATTTTTAGGATATAAAGCCTCAAAATTGGAATTTTTAATCAAGAAAGATAATGCAGCGGGCTATAAAAATACTGTACTTACAGGAGATGAAGTCATAAAAAGGATTCCCAAATATAAAAATACACTTACCACAGCGGAATCATTTTATGAATATGCTGGTATTTATTATTATAATGAAGACAAACTGGATCAGGCTTTAAAATACCTTTCAAAAGCTGATAAAATAAATCCGTATTTCGGAAGGATTTTTTTCTACAAAATGCTCGTTGCTAACAAAAAAGGAAATATTGACAGCGCATATGTATATGGCAAACAAGCTTTTTATATGCGTCCGCGAAATATTAATTTTTACACGATGTCAATTCAGTTTGCACGAGCTAAAAAAGACACAGCAGAAATCCTAAAAGAACATAAAACTTTTATACAGTATCGCAATATTCCGCAAGCTTGGAAATTGGCTGCTGATGAACTTAAAAATGCAAATTATAATGATAAAAATCTGCTTCAGTTTATAGATAAAGGAATAAAACAATTCCCTAATGATACTATACTGCCAAAAGAGAAAAACAAGATTACAACTGTTGATTATATAGGAAAAGCGCAGTCTTTTTTAAACGCAAAAAACAAAGTAAAAGCATTAGAATATTATAATAAAGCGCTCAAAGCAGATCCAACAAACGCTGATGTAATGCAGTATCTGGCCTTCTATTACTTTAATGCAGGAGATTACAAACAATCCTTGAATTATTTCTTAAATGCATTAAAAAACAGACAGTTTAATTCAGGCCGTACAGAATTTTTTATAGCAAACTGTTATTTAAAATTAAATGATAAGGTAAATGCCTGTAAGTATTTTGAAATCTCAAATTCTAAAAACTTTCCCGATGCTAAACCACAAATAATACAAAATTGTAAATAGTCTTTCTAAATAGTAAAGGATCTGATAAAGTAATACTCTTTTCAGATCCTTTTTTTTCAAAGTTTTTTATGCAATAATAGATTCGTTTTAGGGATTATTAATTCAAAAATGCCTTATTTTGCGGTTTTAAATTAACTAAAAAATTATGCAGTCTATTCAAGCTAATAACTATTTCGTGCATTTTAACCACAATGCTTACGAAGCTTTAAATAAACATCTAAGAGAAAATAAATACTCTAATATATTTATAATTGTAGACGATCAAACCAACGAGTATTGTCTTCCTAAACTTCTCCCTATTATTGAAACCGATTTGAATATCGAAATTATCGAATTTGAAGCTGGTGAAGCCAATAAAAACATCGAAACTTGTATCGAAATCTGGAAAGTACTTACTGAACTTGGTGCTGACAGAAAATCATTAGTCATAAATCTTGGAGGCGGTGTTGTTACTGACTTAGGAGGTTTTGCTGCTTCTACCTTTAAAAGAGGTGTCGATTTTATCAATATTCCAACTACCCTATTGTCTATGGTCGATGCTTCTGTAGGCGGAAAAACAGGAGTTGATCTTGGAAATCTTAAAAACCAGATTGGCGTAATTAACGTGCCGCAGATGGTGTTGGTTGATACTCAGTACCTAGAAACTTTACCACAAACTGAAATGCGTTCTGGTTTGGCAGAAATGCTAAAACATGGTTTGATTTACGATGCGCCATACTGGAGACAATTCTCTGATCTAAAATCTATTGTATTTGACGAATTAGACCAATTAATTTATCGTTCTGTTGAAATTAAAAATGAAATCGTGATTCAGGACCCAACAGAGAAAAATATTCGCAAAGCCTTAAATTTCGGGCATACTTTAGGACACGCTATAGAAGGATACTTTTTAGAAAGTGAAGAAAAAACTACTCTGCTTCACGGAGAAGCAATTGCTGCCGGGATGATTTTAGAAAGTTATATTTCATTGCAGAAAAATCTAATTACAGCAGAAGAGTACCGTGAAATAAAAACCATTATTAAAGGTATTTATGATGATATTGTTTTTGAAGAAAATGATATCGAACCTATTCTTGAATTGCTTATTCATGACAAAAAAAATGAATACGGTATGATTCAATTTGCATTAATTGAAGGAATCGGAAAGATAAAAATTAACCAATCTGTTGAAAATAAATTGATTCTGGAAGCGTTTGAAGATTATAAATCTTAATTTTTTTTTAATCAAAAGCATTGCTTTAGGTATATATTATTTTTTACATTTGCCTCGATGAAAACGAACAAAAAACAAAGACATTTCAATGCTTATAGAAACAGACTCAATAGTTCTTTACTAAGAATGTTGAACCGTTTTTACAATAGTAAAAGTCCGTTTTGTTTCGATGTTTTTCAATGCTCAAAAGCCGAACACGAAAAACTGCAGATTGTATTTGCCAATATTAGAGTTTGAATTTAAGATTTAGCACAGATTTTTACTAAATTTAAATAACAAATTAAAATATTGAAAACTAAATGAATACAAAATATTCTGATCTAATAAACCAAACATACTATTTTCCACAAGAAGAGTTTAAATTAAATAAAGACAATCTATTGTTCCACAACATCGATTTGATGAAACTGGTAGAACAATACGGCACACCTTTAAAATTTACTTACCTTCCTCAGATCTCTGAAAATATCAATAAAGCCAAAGCTTGGTTCAGAAAGTCAATGGAAAAAAACAAGTATGATGCAAAATATTACTATTGCTATTGTACAAAAAGCTCTCATTTTGAATACATTATGAATGAAGCTTTCAAGAATAACATTCACATTGAGACTTCATCTGCTTTTGATGTTAATATTGTAGAGAATTTACTTGAAAACGGTAAAATCAACAAAAGCACTTATGTAATCTGCAATGGTTTCAAAAGAGACGAATACATCAACAATATTGCGCGATTAATTAATAACGGACATAAAAATACTATTCCGATTATTGATAATTACGAAGAACTTGATTTGCTTCAGGCTGAAATTAAAGGAAAATTCAAAATCGGAATTAGAATTGCAGCCGAAGAAGAACCTAAATTTGAGTTTTATACTTCAAGACTTGGTATTGGTTACAAAAACATAGTTTCTTTCTATAAAAAACAAATTCAGGAAAATGAAAAACTAGAGCTTAAAATGCTTCACTTTTTCATCAATACTGGAATAAACGATACTTCATATTACTGGAACGAGCTTGTAAAATGTATTAAAGTATACATTGCATTAAAAAAAGAATGCCCTACGCTTGACGGATTGAACATTGGAGGCGGTTTCCCAATTAAAAACTCGCTTGCTTTTGAATATGATTATCAATATATGATTGATGAAATTATCAATCAGATTAAAATAGCTTGTGACGAAGCCGAAGTTGATGTTCCAAATATTTTTACGGAATTTGGTTCATTTACAGTTGGCGAAAGCGGTGGCGCAATCTATCAGATTTTGTATCAAAAACAACAAAATGATAGAGAAAAATGGAATATGATCGATTCGTCGTTCATCACTACTTTGCCTGATACATGGGCGATAAATAAACGTTTTATCATGCTGGCAATTAACCGCTGGAATGATACTTACGAGCGGGTTCTGTTAGGAGGATTGACTTGTGATAGTGACGATTATTACAACTCAGAACAAAACATGAACGCCATTTATCTGCCTAAATACAACAAAGAAAAGCCACTATATATTGGTTTCTTTAATACTGGTGCGTATCAAGAAACTATTGGCGGATACGGCGGTTTACACCACTGTCTGATTCCACAGCCAAAACATATTTTAATAGATCGTGATGAGAACGGAATTCTAGCAACTGAGGTTTTCTCAGAACAACAGACTTCTGATGATGTATTGAAAATTTTAGGCTACAAGAAAAAATTGTAAAAAAAAACTGCAAATTTAAAAGTTTCGTTACTATAAAATTATTAATTTGCATATACCCTAAAAGGTTCAAAACTTTTAATTCAAAAAATAAAAAAAAACAAAAAACAAAATGAAAGGACCAATCAGTCAGTTTATTCAAAAACATTATTTACACTTTAATTCTGCTTCACTTGTAGATGCGGCTAAGGGATATGAGCAGCAATTAGCAAATGGCGCTAAAATGCTTGTAAGTATGGCTGGGGCAATGAGTACAGCAGAAATAGGTAAAATTTTTGCGGAAGTAATTAGACAAGATAAAGTGCAGATTATTTCTTGTACTGGAGCCAATCTAGAAGAAGATATCATGAATTTAGTAGCTCACTCCCACTATGAAAGAGTTCCTAATTACCGTGATTTGACACCAGAAGACGAATGGGCTTTACTTGAAAGAGGATTAAATCGTGTTACAGATACTTGTATCCCTGAGCATGAGGCTTTTAGACGTTTACAAAAACATATCTATAAAATCTGGAAAGATGCTGATGATAATGGAGAACGTTATTTTCCACATGAATTCATGTACAAAATGTTATTATCAGGAGTACTTGAAGAATATTACGAAATTGATTTAAAAGACAGCTGGATGTATGCAGCAGCTGAAAAAAATCTTCCAATTATTGTTCCAGGATGGGAAGATAGTACTATGGGTAATATCTTTGCTTCTTACGTAATTAAAGGAGATTTGAAAGCTTCAACAATGAAATCAGGTATCGAATACATGACTTTCCTTGCTGACTGGTATACAAAAAACAGCGAAAACGGAATAGGATTCTTCCAAATTGGTGGTGGTATCGCTGGTGACTTCCCTATTTGTGTAGTGCCAATGTTGTACCAAGATATGGAAATGCATGATGTGCCTTTCTGGAGCTATTTCTGCCAGATTTCAGATTCTACAACTAGTTACGGATCTTATTCTGGAGCCGTTCCTAACGAAAAAATTACCTGGGGTAAATTAGATATCAATACCCCTAAATTTATTATCGAATCGGATGCTACGATTGTTGCTCCGTTAATATTTGCATATTTATTAGATTTATAGGATATTTTTATGAAAAGAATTATAGTAGACTACGCCAAACTGACTAATGAAATTTTAAACCTTTTGGTTGAAAAATTTCCTGATGGTTATGACGATTCGGATGTTATCCGTTTTAGAAACGCTAAAAACGAATTAGTAGAAGCTGTTGAAGTTCGTACTGAAGACACTATTTATTTAGTAAAAATTAGTACCAAACTTGCTGACAGAATCGAAAATTACGATGAAGATGACGATATTGATCTTGATGTTGATACAATCGAACCAGTAAAAGGTATTGATCTTGATGATGACGCAGATGACGATGATGAAGATGATGACAGACAAGATAAACCAGAATTAGATGGTGAAGATGACGATGATGACGAGGATAAAGATGATATATCATCTGACGACGACGATGACGAAGATGATGAAGATTAATTGCAATCTTTACTCTTAAATAAATAAAAGGAACTCGACTGAGTTCCTTTTTTTGTGAACAATAGCTCTAAAAATTATTTTACAAAATATAGGAAAATTAGTATAATTTAATATTTTTGATATTATCTTATAAATTCATTTACCCGCCTATGACTTCAGAAACTTTACGTGCCAAATTAAAGGAGAATTTTGGGTTTGAAAAATTCAGACCTAATCAAGAAACTATTATTTCTTCAATTTTATCCGGAAAAGATACATTAGCAATCATGCCAACCGGAGGCGGAAAATCAGTTTGTTTTCAACTGCCTGCTCTTGTACTTCCTGGAATTACAATTGTCATTTCTCCATTGATCGCTTTAATGAAAGATCAGGTAGACAGTTTAAAAACAAATGGAATTTCTGCCTGTTACATCAATAGCAGTCAATCATCAGAAGAACAGCAGTATTACATTGATAATTTAAAATCAAATACATTTAAATTGGTGTATGTCGCTCCCGAAAGTTTATCGTATCTCGATAATATTTTCAGCGAACTCACAATCAGTTTGATTGCTGTTGATGAAGCGCATTGTATTTCATCTTGGGGACACGATTTTAGACCAGCTTATACTAATTTAGGATATTTAAAAAACCGCTTCCCTTCTACTCCAGTGTTGGCTTTAACGGCTACAGCAGACAAAGCAACACGTTCAGATATTGCCAAACAGCTTAATCTAAAAAATCCTAAAATAGTAGTCGCTTCATTTGACCGTAAAAATCTAAGTCTTGAAGTTCGTCCTGCATTAGATCGCGTAAAACAAATTATAGATTTTATTGAAGAAAGATCAAACGAATCCGGTATCATTTATTGTTTAAGCAGAAAAACGACAGAAGAACTTGCAGAAAAACTCACTAAAAATGGGATTTCAGCAAAAGCGTATCATGCTGGTCTTAACAATGAGACACGCGCCAAGACTCAGGATGAATTTATAAATGATGATTGTCAAGTTGTTTGTGCTACGATCGCTTTTGGAATGGGAATCGACAAATCAAACGTACGCTGGGTAATTCATTATAATCTTCCCAAAAATATTGAAGGTTATTACCAAGAAATTGGCCGTGCAGGACGTGACGGACTTCCAGCAGAAACTGTTCTATTTGAAAGTTATGCAGATGTAATTCAGCTTCAGAAATTTGCTTCAGATGGACTGAATGCTGACGTGCAGCTGGCAAAACTCGAAAGAATGAAACAATACGCCGATGCTTTAAGCTGTAGAAGAAAAATTCTATTGTCTTATTTTGGCGAATTAGTAACTGAAAATTGCGGCAACTGTGATATTTGTAAAAATCCACCTGTATTTTTTGATGGAACGATTTTAGCACAAAAAGCGCTTTCAGCAATTGCTCGTTTAAAAGAATCTGAACCTCTGCCTGTTATTGTTGATTTTTTAAGAGGTTCGAGAAACGTGTATATCTACGAAAAAAATTATCAAACGCTAAAAACGTACGGAATTGGCGCAGACATTTCATGGTACGACTGGAACCAATATCTAATTCAGTTGATAAATTTAGGATATTGCGAAATTGCCTTTCACCAACACAATAAAATTCTGCTTACACCTTTTGCTAAAAAAGTTTTATTTGAGAATGAAAAAGTTAAACTAACTACGGTTGTTAAGAAAGTAATTGATAAGAACGAAATCAAACAAGAAAAAGCAAAAGCAGCTAAAAATTCTCTTTTTGAAACACTTCGAAAATTACGTTACGAAATTGCGCAGGAAGAAGAAGTTCCGGCTTATGTGATTTTTAGTGATGCTTCGTTAAGGCAGATGGAAATATTAAGACCTATGACTGACGAAGATTTCCTTGCTGTTGAAGGTGTTGGTAAAGCGAAGCTGGAAAAATATGGCTCAGAATTCATCAATGCTATTGTAGAATTCCACAGAAATAAATCAGTTGCCAAAAAAGAGAAAAAAGACAGTACATACAAAAAAACACTCGAATTATTTGAAAGTGGTATTTCAATCGAAGAAATTGCTGAAAGAAGAAGTTTAGGACAAAGTACTATAGTTTCACATTTAGCCAAACTATATGTTGATGGGCACGATTTAGATTTGAGCCAGTTTGTTTCTGAAAATGAAATTAAAGAAATACAGAAAGCTCAGATCGAGCTTGAAAATCCAAATGCATTAAAGCCGTATTTTGATTATTTTGAAGAAAAAATGTCTTACGATAAAATAAGGTTTGGACTGGCTTATATTGAGAAACAATATCAAATGACATAAAAAAAATACGCCAAGGTAATTTTACAGAATCAATAATAAAAAAATAGCTTTGACTTCGATGAACCAAATATATCAATGCTAAACACTATTGTCAGGCTAAGCAAGGTCGAAGCTAAGTTCTTAAAAGCAAAAAGCTGTACTTTTTAAGGTACAGCTTTTTTTTATATGCATATTTTACAAATATCTTTCTTTAAAAATTTTCTGGTGATGCTTTTGATGTCCAATTATAACAAATCCTAAAGCACGGGCAGAAATGGGATTGCCAGATGCAGTTCCTATTCTTTTAAGCTGTTCTTCAGATAAACTTTTATAAAATAATAAATTTGAATGTCTTACGGCTGAAAGTTCAGTCAGTAAATCCTGAATGCTTCTACCATTAGAATTTGTATTATCTGCATAATCAGATTCTTCAAAACTAGGCAAAGGCGTTTTATCGTTTCTCGAAAAACGCAATGCACGATAGGCAAAAATACGCTCAGTATCGATCACATGCTGAATAATATCTTTGATTGTCCATTTCCCTTCAGCATAACGATAATCAAATTTATCCATGGGAATATCTTGAACAAATCGGATGAATTCATGAAGAGAAATCTCTAATTCTTCAAAAAGATTTCCATCTCCAGCTTCTTTGATGTAAGTACCAAAATGACCTGAATATTCATTTTCTAATAACTGACTTGCATTCATTTATTTAAAAATTAAGTTTAAAATTTGAGCTTAAGCTGAGTTTCTACTAGCATTCGTATTTCCAAACAATGATCTTGTTACGATTTTTTCGTATACTTTAATAAGTTCTTCGTTTGGTGAATTTTCTTTATTCAATTCGTTAATTCTTAAAAGAGCATATTGCTGTATGGTTAACAACGGCAATACGATACGTTCTCTTATCTGAATCGACGCTATACCATCAGGATAGTTCTCCATTAGAGTTTTATGTCCAGCGATTTTCAACAGTAAACGCTTTGTCTCTGAAAATTCATCGTAAATAATCTGCCAGAATTCACCAAATTCAGGATCTTTACTCATATAAGCGGTTAATGGTAAAAATGATTTTGCCAAAGACATCATACTGTTTTCCAATAACGTTTTAAAGAATAATGAATTATGGTATAAATCACTTACTTTATCCCATTGTCCGGTTTCTTCAAAATGTTTTAAAGCAGAACCTACTCCAAAGAAACCAGGTACATTTTGTTTTAACTGACTCCAAGAACCCACGAATGGAATTGCTCTTAGATCAGCAAAATCAAGTCCTTCAGATTTACTTCTTTTTGATGGACGGCTTCCAATATTGGTTTTTGAGTAATATTTCAACGTACTCATTTTTTCCAAATAAGGAATAAATTTCGGATGATTTTTGAAACTTAAATATTTATCATATCCTAAATTAGCCAATTGAGTCAAAATTTCCGTTTCTTCTGCAGTCAGCTCGTTTTTCTCTTTGCTGAAAACCTTATTGGTAACACCGGCACTCAATAAGTTTTCCATATTATAACGACAAGAATCTAAAGTTCCGAAATTTGAACTAATCGTTTGTCCTTGAACAGTTATTTGAATTTCTTTATTTTCAATTTTTGGCCCTAAAGAAGCGTAGAATTTATGCGTTTTTCCGCCACCACGAGCAGGAGGTCCGCCGCGTCCGTCAAAGAAAATGGCTTTAATGCCGTATTTTCTTGAAATTTCCGTCAATGAAATTTTAGCCTGATAAATACTCCAATTGGCCATTAAATAACCACCATCTTTTGTTCCGTCAGAAAAACCAAGCATAATGGTCTGCTCATTTCCTCTTGACTGTAAATGCTTAGAATACTCAGGATTAGTGTATAACTGCTCCATGATTTGATGAGCATTTTGTAAATCATCAACCGATTCAA